>Ga0310342_100000406_pt1 | contig 24097 bp, 23 predicted proteins | sample S15DNA20500_MG_FD_206155 | JGI IMG/M metagenome (GOLD analysis project Ga0310342, IMG submission 206155) | Marine microbial communities from station ALOHA, North Pacific Subtropical Gyre - S1503-DNA-20-500_MG | ecosystem: Environmental > Aquatic > Marine > Oceanic | place: Pacific Ocean: North...
CAAATTATGGTGTTCAATTTCAATTATTTGAAAAAATTGAAGTTAAAGGTGATAATATTCACCCTGTATATAAGTGGCTCTCTTCCTCAGATCTTAATGGCTGGAACGATAAAAAACCTAAATGGAATTTTTATAAATATCTTATTGATGAAAATGGAGAATTAAAGAAAATTCTTGCTTCATCTATTAATCCAAGAGATTCTATAGTTTTGGATTTTATTAATGCAACTTAATCTAAGTAAGGATCTTGTTTTTTTTCTTCAATAAAAATTTTACGAATAGATTGCCCAAATGCACATCCTATTCCTCCTAATAATCCTCCTATTATACTAGAAATGATAATTAACGAAATGTTAGTATCTAATGAAAAGATGTTTGCAATTTTATTTGATAAAATTGATTGTCCTTCGATATCAATTTGCAATAATAATGATACCCAAGCCAATAAGACACCTAAAAAACCACTAATAAACTGACTAATTAAATTATCTATAAATATAAAACCAATAATTGTTGTGAAAATCACTACAGTCCACCAAGGGAATAAATAACCAAAATAATAAGATAATAAACCAATAAGTAAGATTCTGATTATAAAATTCATTTATTAAATGTTTTAGTAAATACAATATTATTATTCGATTGAACAGGGCTGTTATTAAAAAGTAATTTTTCATATTTTCCTGAGGCCCAATCATTGATCATAGATGAATAGTTAGGATGACCAGGGTTTCCACTTTGTCCACCAGGATAAATTCCCCACGCTTTTACACCTTTAGGATCCAATTCCACAATCATTCTCCAAGAAGGTCCATGTGTTTTGCTTGCAGCGTTTAGTATATGTTTATTTCCTCCAATATCAACTCCAGAAATATTAAAATCTTTTATTCTTAGAATATGTCTTATTGTAGTATTCTTATAATTTTTCCATGAAATATCTTCAGAATTTGTTTTTATCCATTTACTAAGAGAATCCGATGACATTTTAAAAGTTAAATTCATTAAATCTGTAAGATTTTCTTTTTTCTCTGTAGATAAGATGTCGTAATAACTTAGTTCGGGATGATTTGTTATTAGATAAAAAGTATGATAATTTGTAGGTTTCCTATAACTGAATTTTATAGTATCAAATTCATCCCATAAATTAGAAATAAAAAAATGGTACCAAGTTTCAAAAATGGAAGTTTCGATATTATCTGGATTTGAAAAATAATCCCAGTTTTTTAATTTATTAAAATACGATTTTTCAATCTTATCAAGATAAAAGGTATCTGTTTTTTCTAGCATGAAGGGAAGAATTTCAAATGCTCTATAATTAAAATTATCATGTTGAATTTTTTTTATGTCTTCAAGAGTAGCACTTAATATAGTTTCCAATCTTTCATTAAGTCTTCTTCCTCTATAATATTCATAATTATGACTGTATGTATAATAAGGGTATAACTTATCAGATGGATGCTGATTTGCCGAGCTAACATAATTTCTAATGGGATTAAGTATAGATAATGCATGTTCAAACGGAAGAAATCCTGACCATTCATGATTTCTATTACTTCCATCTAGAAGAAATTTTCCTTGTTCCTTCCATTTTAATGGAAATTTTCCGGCTATAGTTAATCCGATATCTCCAGAGCTTGTTGCATATGCAAAATTTTGAGCGGGACCATCAAAATAAGAAAGTGCTTCTTTTATTTCTTTAATATTTTTTGCTCTATTTAATTTAAAGAAAGTCTTATACTCTATTGAAGCATCGTGCGCGATCCATCGCATTGCAAGATTAGTTTTACTATTGTCCCCTCTAAAGTATTTATCATAGGATATAGGTCCGTGATGTGTATAAACTATGGTATCAAAAAAAGATTCACTTTCTTTTATTTTGAATTCTTCAACAATTTTTTCTGTTTTTAACCATTTTCCATCAAAAGAATATTCTTTTCTAGTATCATCTTTGAATTCTATTTTGTAGAAATCCACAACATCTCTTGTAGCGTTTGTTTCGCCCCATGCTATTGAATCATTAAAACCAATTATTATTCCAGGAGCTCCTGGAAGGCTGACACCCATAGTATTGACATTAGGTGAATTAAGATGAACTGCATACCATATTGAAGGAAGATTTAACGATAAATCCGGTTGACTAGCAAGAATAGGGTATCCATTTTGTGTTCTTTGTCCTGAGATAGCAAAATTATTACTCCCGTTATTTGGATCTGATTTTTCTAGTGTATAATTAATAGAAACTTGAGGATAAATAGTATCTCTTACTCTATTTAACTCCATTTTATCAAAATTGAATTTTGTATTTCTTGGTATGATAGGATCAACTGCATCGTGTATTTCAGGAAATAAAAAGTCATATTCCTTTTTACCAAGTAATCCAAGAAGATAGGTATCCTCAATGTCTTGATTTCCTCTTGAAAGCATATCTGACATTTGTTCCATGAGTAAAAATGATTTCAGTATTGTCCATTTTTCAGGTTTATAATTTAAAAGTTTGTATTCAATGGGTAGATTATTATTTCTTAGAGACGATATGTATTCGTTAACCCCATTTGTATATGCTTGAATAAGTTTTAATGTTTCAGCATCTTTTTTTGATATTTCAAATGTGTTTTTAGCAGCATATAAGAGTCCTTTTCTTCTTGAAGATCTGTCTCTTGAAAGGGCTTTTTTTCCAACGATTTCCGAAAGCCTTCCAGATGTAGCTATAGTTTGAAATTCCATTTGCCAGAGTCTATGGTAGGCATGCATATAGCCTTGAGTATAATATAAATCTTCATCATTTTGAGCATATATATGCGGAATTAGCAGGTTATCTATTTGAAGTGTTGTATTTTCTTTTAATCCTGATAATTGTATTTTATCGAATTTATTTACCAATCCATTTACCCAAAAACCAGAATAAGGATTTAGAAATTTTCCTAAAGGAGGTAGATTTCTAATAGGAATATTTAATAAATACAGATAAATACTTAATAGTATGAGTAATAATATAGATCTAATTTTTTTCAACTTTACTTATATTCTTTTAGTAATAATTGTTGGTGCGTTCGGAAGGATTCGAACCCTCAACCCCCAGAGCCGAAATCTGGTATTCTATCCAGTTGAACTACGAACGCATATAAAAGCTAATTTAATGAAGATTAATTTTATAGAATATGATTAATTTTTTCTGCTGCTTCTTTAAGAGTAATAGCTGAAAAAACTTTTAATCCTGAATCATCGATAATTTTAGCTCCTTTTTTGGCATTCGTTCCTTGTAACCTTACTATAATCGGCACATTAATTTTACCGATATTTTTATAGGCTTCTACTACACCATTAGCAACTCTATCACACCGCACAATTCCTCCAAAGATGTTAAGTAGAATGGCTTGGACGTTTTTGTCTTTAAGAATAATTCTAAATCCAGCTTCTACCGTCTCTGCACTAGCGTTTCCTCCTACATCAAGAAAGTTTGCAGGATCACCCCCTGATAATTTTATAATGTCCATAGTAGCCATTGCTAAACCAGCCCCATTAACCATACAACCAACATTGCCATCTAATTTCACATAACTTAATCCTGCGTTATTTGCTTCAACTTCCGCAGGATCTTCTTCAGATAGGTCCCTTAATTCTTCTATTTCTTTATGTCTAAAAAGTGCATTATCATCAATATTTACTTTTGAATCAACTGCAAGTATATGATTATCTGATGTTTTTAATACAGGATTAATTTCAAACATAGATGCATCAATACTTTCATAAGCTTTATACAATGAAAAAATAAATTTTATCATTTCTTTAAGTGCTTGCCCTTCTAATCCAAGAGAAAAAGCAATTTTTCTTGCTTGAAAACCTTGTAGGCCAATGGTAGGATCAATCCATTCTTTAATAATTTTTTCGGGAGTTTCCTCTGCCACTTTTTCAATATCTACTCCTCCTTCTGTAGAAGCCATAATAACATTATGCCCTTTAACTCTATCCAAGAGAACTCCAAGGTAATATTCCTTATGTTTTTCTTCTCCAGGATAATAAACATCCTCTGCCACCAGAATTTTATTTACGACTTTTCCACTTCCTCCAGTTTGATGAGTTACAAGAGTGCCTTTTAAAATATTTTTTGCTTTTTCTTCAACTTCCTCAATATTATTAGCAAAGACCACCCCTTTAGAACCTGTTTCTTTTATAGTTCCTTTACCTCGTCCTCCAGCATGAATTTGAGCTTTAATAACAAATACGCTTGGATCTCCATTTTCTGAAAGTTTTAAAGCAGCATCTTTAGCTTCTTTAGGTGAAGAAGCAACATATCCTTCTTGGATTTTTACTCCATAGGATTTTAGAATTTCTTTCGCTTGATATTCGTGTATATTCATAATTTAATATTAATACTAAGCTAAATTATATTTAAATTATTACAAATTAATAATAGTATATAATTCCTGTTAATTTATTTATTTAACTAAATTAGATGCATGTTACTGCTGGGAAAAGATATTTTTAAATCTTACAATAACATTAATGTCTTAAAGGGAATTAATATTAATATTTCTTCTGGTGAAATTGTTTCAGTTGTTGGTAAATCCGGAGCAGGAAAATCTACTTTGTTATATATTCTGAGTTCGTTAGAAAATCCAGATAGGGGAGATGTTCTCTTTGATGGTATTAATTTAAACTCTTTGAATAAAATGCAAATTGCTCATTTTAGAAATCAAAATATAGGTTTTGTTTTTCAATTTCATAATCTGTTACCTGAATTTACTGCTTTAGAAAATGTTTGTATTCCAGGTTATTTGACTAATAAAACAAAAAAAGAAGTAGAAAAGGAAGGCACTAAGCTTTTGAAATTTTTAGACCTCGAAAATAGAATGTTTCATAAACCAAGTGAGTTATCTGGAGGTGAACAACAAAAAATAGCTGTAGCACGATCTTTAATTAACAACCCTTCAATAATTTTTGCTGATGAACCAGCAGGAAATTTGGATACATCCAATTCCAAACAATTATTTGATCTCATAAAAAAATTAAACAAAGAATTTAATCAGACATTTGTATTAGTAACTCATAATATGGATTTTGCTTCCATTGCTCAAAGAATTCTTGAAATAAAGGACGGAAAAATTAAATAATTATTAAATATTCTATTTTGAAAAAAGGAATATATTTTATGTTTTTTGCAACTATATTTTTTCTTCTTGTAAAGATAGGTGTAAAGCTCTTGCCCCATATTCCAGCTATGGAAATAGTTTTTTTCAGATGTCTTATTTCCTTTCTTATAAGTTTTATAATTCTTAAATCACAGGGTATTTATATTTTTGGAAAAAATAAATTTTTGTTATTTATGCGTGGAATATTTGGTACAATAGGATTGTATCTATATTTTGTTATTATTCAAAATATACCATTAGCAACAGCATCAACTATAATTTATTTAACCCCTGTATTCACTACACTAATAGGAGTTTTTGTATTGAAAGAAAAGATGAATTTTTTACAATGGTCCTGTTTATTTTTTGCATTTGGAGGTATAATTCTTATTCAGGGTTACGATGAAAGAGTAACAATAAATTATCTTGTCCTAGGATTACTTGGTAGTTTTTGTGCAGGATGTGCCTACAATATAATTAGATATTTGCGTAAAAAAGAACATTCTTTAGTGCTTATGATATACTTTCCAATGATTGCTTTTCCAATAGGTGGCTTCATAAGTTACTTTAACTGGGTAGTTCCTAGTTTATCTGACTTATCAATACTAATAGGTATAGGAATTGTAACGCAGTTTGCTCAATATTTTATGACTAAATCATTTCAAAGTGATAAAGTATCCACAGTGTCAATTATTAGTTATACTGAAATCTTGTTTGTTATAGCTATTGGATATACATTCTTTGAAGAATCATTTAATTTTTTGACTTATCTAGGTATGTTTATGGTAACCTCTAGCGTTATTTTTACCATACTACTTTCAAGAACGAACTCTCACATTAAAAAGAGTATAATTGAAAAAAAAGCTAAAATTCTTTAAATAAGCTAAAATTCTTTAAATTTGAAGAAAAATTTAAGCATGAAAAAAATCCTATCCTACTTTAAACATTCTATTTTAGTTTCAATAGTAATTTTTGCTGGAATTCTTTCTTGTGAGGAACTTGAAGATGAAGTAACTAATAGTTTAACTGATACTGTATCTATTTTTGACACGATTAGTGTTATGGATACCCTTATCCATATAGACAGTTCTTCTTTTGTTTTGGTTGGAGAATGGGATGCGATTACTTTTGATGAAGATACATTCATGGATTATACCACTTCAGATGATTGGGCAAGGGTAACTATGACAGCGCCTAGTATCTTAAAGCCAGTTCATGAATATTATTTTAGAGATTATAGTCATCATGATCTTGATACATTCAGAGAAAGAGGTGTTTATGCTGTGTTAGGAGATTCTATTTATATTCTTCCAATTTGGAGTAATGATACTTCTCGTGGTCATGATTATCATCACCCTGATAGTGGCTACCATCATCCTGATGATGAACATATGGAATTTATGAGGATGTGGTTCACTTTAAGTGCTACAAGTGATACATTGACTATGAAAGATTCATATGAAGATTCTACGGGAACACTTAGAACAGGTACATTTATTTTCAAGAAGATTTAAAATAAGCTTTTTGTAAGGAGAGATTAATTTCTTTTTCATTACTATATAATTTATCATAACTCAATTAAATCTTTTTAAATTTTCTTTTATTTTAGATTTCTTAATTAGAATTTCTTTCTATAATTTCATTTAATGATAAAAAAAATTTATTCTGATTCTTTGGGCCTTCTTACTGATCTTTATCAATTAACGATGTGTTATGGGTATTGGAAAAAAGGAATCCATCAAAAGCAATCTTCTTTTAATCTTTTTTTTAGGAATAACCCGTTTAAAGGAGCTTATTCAGTTACATGTGGTCTAGATTATGTCATAGATTATTTAAATAATTTTAAATTTTCAAAAGAAGATATTAACTACCTGTCTAGTTTAAAAACAGAAAATGGAAAGAAATTATTTGAAAAAAAGTTTTTAGAATTTTTAAAAAAATTCAAATTTGAATGTGATGTAGATGCAATAGAGGAGGGGAGAGTCGTTTTTCCTAATGAGCCTCTTCTAAGAATTACAGGCCCACTTTATCAGTGTCAGCTTCTTGAAACTTCACTTGTAAATATTATTAATTTTCAGTCTCTGATTGCCACAAAAGCTTCTAGGATGTATTTGGCTGCTAATGGTGATCCTATCTTGGAATTTGGCTTAAGAAGAGCTCAAGGGATAGATGGTGCTCTTTCAGCGAGTAGAGCATCTTATATTGGGGGCTGTTCAAAGACTTCTAACGTTTTGGCTGGAAAACTTTTTGATATTCCTGTGAGTGGGACTCACTCTCATAGCTGGGTATTATCATTTGATTCAGAAGAAGAAGCTTTTAGGTCTTATGCTGAGGTGATGCCTGATAATTGTGTTCTACTTGTTGACACCTATGAAACTATGGAAGGCGTATTAAATGCTATTAAAATAGGGAAAGAATTAAAAAAGAAAGGGAAAAGCCTTCTTGGAATTCGAATTGACTCAGGGGATCTTGCTTATTTAAGTAAAAAAGCAAGAAAATTGCTTGATAAAGAGGGGTTTGAGAGTGCGGAAATTGTCGCAAGTAATGATTTAGATGAGTTTCTTTTGACTAGTTTGAAACATCAAAAATCCAAGATTTCTGTTTGGGGGATAGGAACAAAATTGGTTACCGCATTTGATAACCCTTCATTAGGAGCTGTTTATAAACTTTCTGCTCTAAAAGATGAAAGGGGTAGGTGGGTTAAAAAACTGAAACTTTCAGAACAAAAAATAAAGATAAATAATCCCGGAATTCATCAAGTTAGAAGGTTTGTTAGAAATAGTAAATTTTTGGGTGATATGATTTATGATATTAATAATACTACTACTTCTCATATTATGATAGATCCTGATGATTCTACTAAATCTAAAAGATTCGCTCATAACAAAATAGAATACGAGGACTTATTAAAATCTATTTTTAAAAATGGAAAGCTTGTATACAAGTCTTCACCAATTCATAAAATTAGAAACAAATTAATAAATGATTTGAATTGCCTTGATAAAACGCATAAAAGATTAGAAAATCCTCATAATTACGCTGTTGGGTTAGAAAAAGTTTTATTTGAAGAAAAAAATAATATGATAATTCAACTGAGAAAGTCATGAAGACGTTAGTGATTGTTGATGTGCAGAATGACTTTATTAAAGGAGGATCCTTAGAAGTTCCAGAAGGACAAAATGTAATAGAACCAATAAATAATATAATCAAAGATTATGATCTTGTAATTGCAACAAAAGATTGGCATCCTAAAGATCATGTTAGCTTTGCATCTAATCATAAAGATAAAAATATTGGTGATGTTATAAAGGTTAATGGTACAGATCAAACTCTATGGCCCGATCATTGCATTCAAAATTCTTTTGGATCAGATTTTCCTTCAAACCTTGATGTTAGCAATGTTCAGAAAATTATTTTTAAAGGAAATGATTCTTCAATAGATAGTTATAGTGGTTTTTTTGATAATGGGAATATAAGAGCAACAGGGCTATCTGAATATTTAAAACAAAATGGTGTTTTACAAGTTGACTGTGTGGGTCTTGCTACGGACTACTGTTTAAAATATACTGCTTTAGATTCGCTATCAGAAGGATTTCAAACTAGAGTTATTATTGATTGCATAAGGGGAATAGATGAAAAAGGGTGTGAAATGGCTTTAGAGGAGATGAAATCTAAAGGAATAAAATTGATTTAATTATCAATAGAATTCATATATTCAATTAGTTCTACCACTTTTGAAGAGTAGCCCCATTCATTATCATACCAACCAATTACTTTAACAAAAGTGTCGTTAAGCATAATTCCTGCTCCTGCATCAAATATTGAAGTCCTTGAATCTCCAAGAAAATCAGAAGAAACAACCGAGTCTTCAGTATAACCAAGAATACCATTTAATTTTCCCTTTGATGCATTTTTCATGACTTTACATATTTCTTCATATGATGTTCTTTTTTTAAGATTTACTGTGAGATCAACCAATGAAACGTTAGTAATAGGTACTCTAAAAGCCATTCCAGTTAATTTTCCATTAAGACTGGGTATAACTTTACCTACAGCTTTAGCTGCGCCAGTAGAAGATGGGATTAGATTTTGATAAGCACCTCGTCCAGCTCGCCAATCTTTAGAGGAAGGACCATCAACTACCTTCTGTGAAGCAGTTGTAGCATGAACAGTTGTCATTAACCCACTAACAATTCCAAAATTATCATCTAAAACTTTTGCGATAGGGGCAAGACAATTGGTTGTGCATGACGCATTAGAAACATAATCCATATCAGAAGTATATGATGTATTATTTACTCCCATTACGAACATAGGTGTAACGTCTTTTGAAGGTGCAGACATGATAACTTTTTTTGCTCCAGATTTTATGTGGCCTTCTGCTTTTTCTTTTGTTAGAAATAATCCGGTGGATTCAACAACGTATTCTGCATCAATATCAATCCAATTTAAATTTTTTGGATCTTTTTCACTTGTAACCCTAATAGAATTTCCATTGACTAATAGATTGCCATTATCATTTTTTACACTTCCTTGGAATTTACCATGAGTGGAATCATATTTAAGCATGTAACACATGTATTCTACATCTACTAAATCATTTATACCTACTACTTGTATATTTTTATTATTACATGCAGCTCGAAAGACTAGTCTTCCTATTCTTCCAAACCCATTAATTCCTATTTTGATTTTTTTCATTCAATTTTGATAAAATATTTACCGCAAAACTATACATGATAGTATTTAAAACAAATTATTTAATAATATCTCTAAAATAACTTTTTTATAATTTTGTTTTGTAATTCTACCTCTAAGGATATCTTTGCAGCATATTACAGTATGGTCCCTTCGTCTAGGGGTTAGGACGCCAGGTTTTCATCCTGGAAACAGGGGTTCGATTCCCCTAGGGACTACAAAGAAAAAAACCTATCAATTTTGATAGGTTTTTTTATAATTCATTTTTATTTAATAATTATGAACCTGTACAAGTAACACTTGGAAGAGATTCAGTAGTCTTATTATAAGTGTGTGTTTCTGTGAATGTACCGTGAGTGAGTTTTACAGTCATTGCACTTCCACTGACTATCATAAGAACTGATTCATCTGGCATAGAAGCACTTCCATAGATAATATCCATTTCAAGGGTATCACCTTTGTTTACATGCATCGTATTTGTATAAGATATATCATCACAATCTGTATGTGTGCCAGTGGCTGTACTCCATGTACAACAAGTAGAATTATTAGGATCGATAGCATATTCATGTATTTTATCCATATCAATGTGAACATAATCCGTTGTATCTCCATCAACATGTTTCCACTTGGTGTCTGCATGAGTCAACATAAAACTATCTACTTCATCATCATCTTCACAATTCAAAAAAAGGAACAAGCATAAAACGGGTAATAGATAATAAAATATTTTTTTCATAAGATAAAAATTTAATTAAATTTAAATGAAAAAGTATTAATCATACTAAAATTTGAATTTTTATTATAATAGTCTACTTTTAGATATGAAGATTTTATTTTTTGTTGTTCACATAGTATTCACTTTTTCACTTTCTGTTTTTTCACAAGATTATGTACCAACTACTGAAAATCTTAAATCTAGAGAATGGTTTGAAAATGCAAAATTCGGGCTTTTTATTCACTGGGGTGTTTACAGTGTACTGGGAGATGGAGAATGGGTGATGAATAATCAGAAAATTTCAATACAGGAATATGAAAAATTGCCTACTTTTTTTAATCCAATAGATTTTAATCCAAAAGAGTGGGTACAGATGGTTAAAGATGCAGGTATGAAATATATAACTATTACCAGCAGACATCATGACGGTTTTTCTATGTTTGATTCTAAAGTTACAGATTACGATATAGTTGATCGATCACCATATAAAAAAGACATCCTAAAAATGCTTGCAGATGAATGCCATAAAGAAGGAATCAAATTGTTTTTTTATTACTCTCTATTGGATTGGCACAATGATGATTATTTTCCTAGGGGTAGGACAGGAAATGAAATTTCCGGAAGGAAAGAAGGTAAATGGGATAATTACATAGAATTTATGAAATCTCAATTAACTGAACTATTAACAAATTATGGGGAGATATCTGGTATTTGGTTTGATGGCCATTGGGATCAAAAAGAATGGGATGGTAAAAAATTTGGGAAAAGTAAAGTGAATTGGCATTATGATGAAATATATAAATTAATTCATGATCTTCAACCCAACACTTTAATTGGTAATAACCACCACATAGGGGTTATTGATGGAGAGGATTTTCAAATGTTTGAAAAAGATTTACCAGGTGGTAATACTACAGGTTGGGGAACTCCAACAGATCAGATAGGTAAACTACCTCTAGAAGTATGTGAAACTATTAATAATTCATGGGGTTTTAATTTAAATGATAAAAAACATAAGACAGATAAAGAACTTATTCAATATTTAATTAAAGCATCCGGATATGGAAGTAATCTTCTTTTAAATGTAGGCCCAATGCCAAATGGTAAAATTCAAGAAAATCATGTAAGTTCATTAAGAAGAATTGGTCAGTGGTTATCAAAAAATGGAGGAACTATATACGGGACAATAAAAGGGCCTATAGCACCAAATACAGATTATGTATCAACACAAAAAAATAATAAAGTATATATTCATCTTTTAGATGTAAAAAAGAAATTTATTTTTATTGATTCTTTTAATCAAGAGATTGAAAATCTACAATTTTTTAGTTCCAAAGAAAAAATACCCTATATAAAAACTGAATATGGAATGATTTTAGACATTTCAAACCATACTATTGATCCAATAGATACAATTATTGAAATGGAATTGAAATAAAGATTTAAATCTTTTCGTACTTTTCTACTGTCAGTTTACTTTTAACTTCTCCTGTATGTTTTGTACTTCCCGGTTCAAACAACAATATCCATACTTCATTTTTAGCTATCGGCTTATGTTCTACACCTTTTGGTACAATCAACATTTCACCTTCATTCAATTCGATTTCTTCTTTGTGAAATTTAATTATTAGAGTTCCTTTAACTATATAGAATAATTCATCTTCATTTTTATGGTTATGCCAAACAAATTCACCCTTCACTTTTGCTAGTTTTATATCATGACCATTCACTTCTCCTATTATTTTAGGATTCCAATAATCACTGAACAAATCAAATTTTTCTTTTAAATTTATTTTTTTCATATTTATAATATAACCACAATATATGTGGCTTAAAACTAAATTTCATTTAAGGAAACCACCTACTTTATAGGTCTTTGAAATTGATTAAGACCTATGATTTTTCCATCTTGAATTTGAAAACTTTCTTGAGCATATACACTCGTAGTATCAGAAGAAGAAATATAATCTTCTTTTGTCCACAGAATTACCCAATCATGATTTAAATCATTGATATGGATTGTAAACCATGCCATTGGATCAATTTCTATTTTTGAATTTTCGAAAATAGGTTTATACATTTCCTCTAGTTGTTGTTTGTTAACAGTTGTTCCATCTTCTAATGTTCCTTGAAATTCATCGTGTAGATAAGACATCGTTTTTTCAAAGTTACCTTCATTAGCTGCTTCTTGTAATCCAAGAACAATATTTGCTAAGTTAGGATCACCCATACTTACATCACTAGAATAAATAGCTTCAAAAGGATACTCAACTTTGCTTATTTTTTTTTCTTCATTTTTTGTTTCACATGACATGAAAATAAAAATGAAAATTAATAACAGTATATTTTTCATTATTTTATATTTAGTATATTAATTAATTATTTGAATTAAAATTAGAAATTAAATTTTATAGTGAAACCCTTTATAAAATATTTATTTATTTTTTTAGTTACACCTATTCTAACTTTTGGTCAAAAAAAAGAAATTTTGTTTAATGGTTTTAATTTAGATGGATGGATTCAATATGGTTCTGAGTTATGGTATGTTGAAAATGGTGAATTAATTTCAGAGAGTGGTCCGAAAAAAAAATATGGATATTTGGGTACAGAAAAATATTATCAAAATTTTGTTCTTTATCTAGAATTTAAACAAGAATCTAATGGAAATAGTGGTGTTTTTTTTAGATCAACTGTTGATGGAATTAAAATTAAAGGATGGCAAGTGGAAGTAGCTCCTAAAGGAAATTTTACTGGAGGTGTCTATGAGTCTTACGGTAGGGGTTGGTTAATAAAACCAGATACTATTAAGGATAATAATTTAAGAATTTCTGAATGGAATATCATGAAAATTAAGGTAGAAAATTCGGAAGTTACTACATGGCTAAATGGTAAAAAAATGGTCTATATTAAAGATTCGAAGATTGGAGATGGGAAAGGTCGTATCGCATTACAAATCCATGATGGAGGTGGTATTAAGGTTAAATGGAAAAATATTTATTTAGAAAAACTTTAGTATTGTATTTTATATTTTTATAGTCTTTATTCCATCGCTTATTGAACATAATATCGGTGTTAATTCATTTGAAAATTCTTCAACATACTTTTTGGATATCGTTTTAATGTAATGATCAATAAATTTTTCTTCTATAAGATTAATAGTACATCCACCAAAACCTCCTCCCATCATTCTTGACCCTATAATTTCTTTAAAGTTCTTAGAAAAATCAACTAAGTAATCCAATTCTTTGCAACTAACTTCATACAATTTTTTTAAACCTTCATGAGATTCATACATTAATTTACCAAATTCATTAAAAGAGGATTTATTAATTAATTCAGCTGATTTTATTACTCTATTATTTTCCTGAGACACATACAATGCTCTTTTGTATTCATCTTGAGATAAGTGCGACTTATAATTATTTATAATATTTTCAGGAATTTGAGCTAAATTTTTAAAATTAGAATATTTTTTTGAAATTTTCATATAAGCCCTATTACATTCTTTTACCCTTTTATTATAAGAAGTTGATGATAATTGATGTGAAACATTAGTGTTTAATAGTAGTAATTTATATGGTGAAAAGTCTGCTTTAATTTTTTTGAATTTAAGAGAACTACAATCTAAAAGTATTAATTTGTTTTTTTCTCCTTTTAGAATAGTGAACTGATCCATAATACCTCCTTTTACCCCTATAAATGTATGTTCGACATCTTTAGTTATTTCTATAATTTCAGAATCTGATAATTTCAAATCAAACAAATCATTTATTCCTTTGGTTATTCCGCAAACTAAAGCTGAAGAAGAACTGATACCTGCTCCTACTGGTAAATCACTATCTATAATACATTCAAATCCCTTGATTTTTCTCTTCTTTATTTTTTTAATATTATAAATAACCCCAATTATATAATTTTCCCATTCAGATTTACTCTTTGTTATTTTTTTCTTGAGATTGACTGCAAAAGATTTGTTGTAATGCAGGGTTTTGATTTTACATATGGAGTAATCCTTTTTTTTAAAAAATAAAAATATTTTTCTATTTATTGCCGCAGGTAGTACCAAACCTCCATTATAATCAGTATGTTCACCAATTAAATTTATTCTACCTGGGGATTCTATTATTATTTCCGAATTAAAGTCTTTTATGTCTTTCAAATTTTTATTTTACTTTTAAATTTAATTAATATTAATGTTCTTATTTTATTGTATTATATAAATGAATTTTTTTAATATAAGATTTTTTATTTTAATATTTATTATTTCTTCTTGTTCTTATTTTGATAAGGGAAAAAAAGTGAAAAAACCTAATATTTTGTTAATTGTAGCAGATGATTTAGGTTACTCAGACTTAGGTTGTTTTGGTAGTGAAATACATACTCCAAATATTGATAACTTGTCTAAAGAAGGTATAATTTTCTCAAATTTTCACACTTCAACGTTATGTGCACCATCTAGAGCAATGTTATTATCTGGTAATGACAATCACGTTGCCGGTATCGGTATTCAAAGTTTTGAGTCAGAATCTTTTGGTTATGAAGGAAGATTAACTGATAGAATAGTAACGATTCCTTCTCTTTTAAGAAAATCTGGATATCATACTTATATATCAGGTAAATGGCATTTGGGTAGTGATCTTAACTCAATTCCTATTAGAAAAGGATTTGAAAAATCATTTGTTTTGCTTACAGGTGCTGGAAATCATTATTCAAACAGGAAAGTAATTGAAAATTATCCTGATTCATCTTTTTCAGAGAATGGAAAAAGAATTAGATGGATAGATGGTAATTATTCTACAGATTATTATACAGATAAGATTATTGAATATATTGATTCTAACAAAGAAGATAAAAAGCCATTCTTTGCTTTTGCATCTTATACATCTCCACATTGGCCACTTCAGGTGGATAAAAAATTTTCCAATAACTACAAAGGAAAATATGATAATGGTTATGATAAATTAAAAATGGAAAGATTTGATAAATTAAAAGATTTAAAAATAATACCTCAAAATGCAGTACTTCCGAATAGTCATAAAAGATTAAAATCTTGGAAAGATCTATCAAATGAAGAAAGAAAAATTGAATCTCGAAAAATGGAATTATATGCTGGTATGATAGAAAATCTTGATTTTAACATTGGAAGAATTATTCAATATTTAAAAGAGATAGAAGAATATAAAAATACAGTAATAGTCTTTATGTCTGATAATGGAGCAGCTGCTGAAGATTTTTATAATAATCCTGTTTATGGCCCCTACTTAAAGGAAAATTTTACTGTTGATTATAATGAAATGGGAAGTGAAAATTCATTTATATCTCTAGGTACAGGTTGGGCGGAAGCTAGTAGTGCTCCTTTTAAATATTTTAAAGGATTTTCAACACAAGGTGGAATTGTTTCACCTATTATAATAAGTGGTTATGGTATAAATAGACGAAATCAAATTTCTAATGATTTTATCACTCTGTTAGATATTGCTCCCACTTTTTATGATTTTGCAAATGTCAGTTATCCCGAGAATATACAATATCCTCTTCTGGGGAATACATTAAAAAATTATTTATTAGGAACAGACATAAAGATTCATAATACAGACTATGTATTTGGTTTTGAGCATAGCGGGAATACTTTTATAAGAAAAGGGGATTGGAAATTGGTTAATTATAAGTCCCCATTTAATATTAATAATTTTGAGCTCTATAATTTGAAAGATGATATTGGAGAATCTACAGATTTGAGTAGTTATCAAAATAAAAAATATAATGAATTAATTGATGAATGGAATAAATTTTCGACTCAAAATAAAATCATTCTACCATCACCATATGTAGATGATATCAACTAAAAATTGAACTCAAAATTCTTATTACTAAAAAAGCTAGTTAATATATTTTCAACATCAGATACTTTATCTGCTATGTGAATTAGATCAAGATCTTTTTTTGAGATCATTCCTTTTTTAAGTAGTGTATTTTCTATCCAGCTGTAAAGAGGTTCATAATGTTCTCTTCCGAATAAAATAATGGGGAATATTTTAGATTTGTTACATTGAATTAATGTAAGAGCATTAAAAAACTCATCTAATGTTCCAAATCCACCTGGCATTATAATAAATCCTTTGGAATACTTTTGAAACATTAACTTTCTAATGAAAAAATAATCAAATTTTAATAGGTATCCATCATCTACATATTTATTTGCACACTGTTCAAAAGGAAGATTTATTCTAAGACCCACTGACGTTCCTTTATTTTCTTTTGCTCCTTTATTTCCTGCCTCCATGATACCAGGTCCTGCACCTGTAATTACACCAAAACCTAATTTTGATAACATTTTAGCTATATCAGTAGTTATCTTATAATACTTATCTTCTTCTTTGGTTCGAGCAGAACCAAAAATTGAAACACAAGGACCTATCTTTAATAATTTCTCAAAACCATTGACTGTTTCAGAGTTATATTTTAAAACTCTCCAAGCATCTTCTGTGAGTTTCTCACTCCATTTTAAATCCATAATTTTGACAATTTATATATTTATTTTAATCTTATTTTTTTATCCAGAAAAAAAAACAAACTTTTTTTTATAATTTTCGTTAAATTAGCATGTATAATAATCTATTAACTATGAAAAATTTTAATATTTATAAGCTTTTTTCGGTTTTATTTTCTTTGTTGTTTTTTGTTTCATGTAGTGAAATGGAAGATCTGTTTGTATTAGAGGGTGAAGATCCAAAGGATATAGAAGTATTTGAGTTAGATAATGAATATTTAGCTTCTGAATCACATGAATATATTGAATTTAACTATCCTGAGGTAGGTTTAGATAAATCTTATATTGTTGTAGGTAAAAAATCTTTTGGCTTTGAAGCTGTATTGTTAAGTACAGAGAGTTTGGCTTTTGATGAAGATGGTTTATTTAAATATAACAGAAAGAATAAATCTACTAAGGAAAATTTGAAAAATGGAAAAAATGGAAAACATGACGAAAAATACAAACCTAAAGGTAAAGTTGAGAAAGTTAAAATGAGTGATTTACCATCTTCAATAACTGATTATTTGGATAAAGAGTATTTAGATAGTATGTATAACGGAACATATGTTTTAGATTCTGTTGGAAGAGCAGGTAAAATTAAGTTAGATAGAGATAAAGATGGTACTATAGAAAGTTTTTATATAGTGCACCTAAAAGATGTTAGAGGAATATTTATTTTTAATGATAAAGGTGAATTTTTACATAGAAAAATAGATAACAAGTTTAAAAGACACTGTAGTAAAATCCACGTTTTGGATTTACTAAAATCAATTAGAACATATATTGATAATAACCATCCTGATTATGTAGTTACACATGCTAGAAAGATTAGAACAAAAGGTGGAAAAATAATATATTTGGTTAAATTGGGATCTCGAGATAAAACAAGTACTATTGTTTTAAAGTTTGATAAGGATGGTAATTTAATTTCTTAACTGTAATATTGAATTAAAAAAAAACTCTAACACTTATGTTAGAGTTTTTTTTTGCATTAATTTGCTTTCAATGAATTGGAATTGTAAACATACATGGAAAAGATCTTCAATTAATACATTATGGTGTTTGGTTGGATGTTCTATTGGTGATTTTGGAACTATCCTTTTTTTTCAATTCACTGAATATAGTCTACCTACGTCTTATATTTTGTCTCTAGCTATTGTTAATGGCATTATAACTTCAATCATTTTAGAAACCATTGTACTTAGTTTTAATCAACCTGTAGAAACCGCTTTTAAGACAGCAATTGGTATGTCTTTAATAAGTATGATAGGAATGGAATTTTCTATGAATATGGTTGATTATTTCATTACTGGGGGGGCTATCATAACTTTATATACTATTCCTCCGATGCTTATTGTTGGTTTTTTAACCCCTTTACCATATAATTATTATAGATTAAAAAAGTTTAATGAAAGCTGTCATTAAATTATTAATAATCTATCTGAATCTTAATTTGTATATTATTTTTTTAATCAATTTTTTTTAAATGAATAGCACTTCCACCTCCTGGAGCTAAGTAAATTGGTAAAATAGATTTATTATTGACTTCTTCAGAATGAATCTTGTATTCCATTTGATTAGTTTTCCAATTGGTTTTTTTAGCATCTGAGTAAATAGATGCTGAGTATTTTTTTTTATCATTTAAAAATTCTAGAGATATAGAAAAATTTCTTTCTTTTTCATTGGTTATACTTCCTATAAACCAATCTCCTGATTTTATATCCTTTCTTGCTATGGTAAGATATTCTCCAATTTCACCATTTATGATTTTCTTCTTTTCCCAATTTACAGGTACATTTTTAATAAATTTGAAAGCTTCAGGGTGTTTGGTGTAGTGTTTAGGTAAGTCAGCTGCCATTTGCATTGGAGAATAGTATACAACATAGAGGGCTAGTTCTTTTGCAATAGTAGAAGGTACTATAGCACGTTCATCAATTATATTGGATCCTGGTTGTGTATATCTGAAATTGTTCAGTTGAAAAACTCCAGGAGTATAATCCATTGGTCCAGACAATAATCTTGTAAATGGTAAGATGGCAGCATGATTGACTCCGTTACTTCCAAAACCATTAAATTCTTGTCCTTTAGCCCCTTCTCTTGAAATATAATTTGGATATTTTCTTCTTATACCTGTATCCTTTATTGGTTCATGTGTAATAATATTTAGCTTATATTTTGCTGCTAATTCTATTACCTTTCTATAGTGCCTTACCATGTATTGTCCATGGTGCCATTCCTTTACTATCTCTCCTTTTTTATTTATTCTTTTTATATTTTTGCTGACATCATTTACGTATCCTGTTTTAATATTTTTTATTCCATTCTTATTATAAAATTCAAAGGCTACTTCTAATTGACTTTCATAATTTTCAATTTGACCTCCAGTTTCATGATGTCCGACCAGAAAAATATTTTTATTTTTTCCATAATTATAAATTTCTTCAATATCAAAGTCAGGTTGAGTTTCAGTAAAACTAAATTTTTTTCCCTCTCCACTGCAGCACCACTCTGGATGCCATCCTTTGTTCCATCCTTCAACTAAAAGACCATCAAAACCATTATCTGAAGCAAAATCCATATATTCTAATACTTTTTTTGTATTGGCTCCATGATTTATTGAAGGCCACCAAGTAGATTCATTTGTTCCTATCATTTCCCACCATATACCCATGTATTTTCCTGGTTTTACCCACGAATAATCTATGCTATTATCAGGATCCTCATTTAAGTTTAATATTAAATTAGAATTTAATAGATCAGAACTGTTATCAGATATTTGTATCGTTCTCCAAGGTGAAATGATATACTCCTCAGCTTTAACTTTTGTTCCATCAGACCATGGATACAATTCTGCTTCTAATAAACCATTGCCTCTAGATGCAAGTGTCATACTAGAGTAATCTGTTAGATTTGCTTCATGAATGCTAAGGTATATTCCATTTTCTTTTTTTATTGTAAATGGAGTATGAGCAGCATCTATTCCTAATGTATCATATCTAATATCTTCAACTAATTGTGAATATATTTCTTTAGAAATATTATCTACTGGTGTTTTTGCATATAGAAATTCATACCTTCTATATGAAAATGCGGGAATCCACCATGCGGTATCTTTTTTAGATAATTTGAATTCCGTCTTCTCATCTATGATATCGTAATTTTTTATATCTTCTTGATTCTCTATTTCATATCTAAATCCAACTCCGTCATCAAAAACTCGAAAAATTATTTTTAAATTAGATTCGTCTTGATTTAGAATTATTTCAAGTTCATTATAACTATTTTTTATTTCTTTTTCTTCTCCATAAAGTGGTTCCCAAACAGAATTGTAAACATTGGATTGAACGTTAAGTATTTTAAAATTATGATCTAGTTTCTTTTCGTCTTTTAGGATTATTCCAAGTTTTGACTTTTCTATTATTTTTATATTATTCTTGTCAATTTTATAATAAGGTGACCCATTGTCTAATATAAATTCTAATTGAATATTTCCATTTGGGGACTTTATTAAATAGATATTAGAATCTTTATTACAAGAGATAAATATTAAAAAAAATAATATAATAAAATATATTTTCATATCAGTTAAAGTTTTTACATTGTAAATATAATTTAAGAATTGTTAATGAGATTTAACGTTATTGTTTTTTTCATATGTCTTCCAAGTTTTTGTTTTTCTCAATATTATCTTGAATTAAAGAAGCTTGGTAACAAAAGATTTATCGAATTTTATTCAGGTGAAGAGATAAGATTCAGATTGAAATCTGATGAAAATTTTTCTAGAGCATATATTACCGGTGTATATGAAAACTATTTAAATTTTAATACAATTAAGGTAAGCATAGAAGATATTCATGAAATTGATATTAGAAGAAAAAGTAGTAATCGATTCAGAACCATGGGTCGGTACATTTCTATATTAAGTGTGGGTTATTTTGCTATTGATATGTTCAATATTGCCGTAATTAATGGTAATAGTTTTAAAGAAGTGTTTGATAAAAATATAGGTAAATTATGTCTAATTGGCATTGGAGTTGGATTTAGTTTTCAATTTGTAAAAAAGAAGTATTTTAGAAATAAAGGTCTTAACAGAATTAGGGCTAAAAAGTATTTTTAAAATGAGAAATTACTTTGTGACCTTATTAATCATATTTTCTGCATTACTTATTTCATATGGAGCATCCCAAAATGGATTAACTTAATCCTCTTTCCTGAATTTTCTAATAGAAAATAGTTATTTTAATTCTATTATAATAACACCTGAACTACCTCTAAAACCATATCTGATTAGTTCTGTGGGATCTTTTAGAACTCTAATTTTTTTAATATCATTTGTGTCTATCATACTATAAACTATTGAAAAGTCATTTCCTACAGGGGAATTATTAATATAGAATAAAGGACCTTGTTGGTTGTTAATGCTAGACATTCCTCTAATCATAATTCTAGCATTTTCATCATTTCCAGTTATTTGAACTCCAGGAAATCTTCTTAATTGATTTATCAAACTTATACTTTCACTTCTATAGTTTAATTCTGGGGATTTTTTAGTTATATTTTTTGATTTATTAATGTTAGATGTGCTGGAACAAGAAAATATAAAAAGTAATAACGTTAAATATTTTTTCATGGTTTAAGAATAATTTTACCTTTTACTTTTCTTTCCATTACACGTCTAAGTGCAATATATGTTTCACTAAGTTTGTATTCATCATCAATAAATGGGTTTATTTTTTTTTGTTTTATCCATTCTAATAGGATTTCAAAATTTTTTGCATTGGATTCAGGATTTCTTCTGAAAAAAGCACCCCAAAAAACTCCTACTATTTGGCAACCTTTAAGAAGGACTAAATTCAAGGGTATTTTTGGTATTGAGCCGGCAGCAAAACCTACCACTAAATACCTACCTTTCCATGCAATAGATCTTAGAGCAGGTTCTGAAAATCGATCACCTACAGGATCATATACTACATTTACACCTTTTCCTTTTGTTAAATCCTTTACAACTTCCTTTAAATTTTCGTCTGTGTAGTTGATGCAATGATCAGCTCCTTGTTTTTTGCAAAAATCTAATTTTTCCTTTGAAGATGCAGCAGCAATAACTATTGCACCTAATTGTTTTGCTATTTGAATGGCAGCAGTTCCAACTCCACCAGAGGCTCCTAAAATTAGAATGATTTCATTTTTTTTAATTTTAGCTCTATCAACTAGTGCATGATATGAAGTGCCATAATTAACCATAGAAGCTGCTGCATTTTCGTAGCTGATACCTTTGGGTATTTTATAAGTATTTGAACTCATTACTATAGCTTCCTCTGCATAACCTCCCCAGGTAGATCCTGCAAGGACTTTATCTCCAATTGAAAAATTTTTGACATATTTTCCAACCTTTTTAACTATTCCTGAAACTTCTCCTCCTGGAGAAAAAGGAAATTCTGGTTTGAATTGATATTTTCCCTGTATAATTAGTGTATCAGGAAAATTTACTCCCGCTACTTTAACTGATATAACTATCTCATTTTCTCCAGGTTCTGGTGAGGGAATTTTGTCATATTTTAATGATTCTGGAGGACCAAATTTATAACATAAAACAGCTTTCATTTAAATTTATTTTTTATTTCATAAAATGATAATACTAATATCAAAAAAATGAATATTATGGAAGAAATTTTAGTAACAAGGTTACCATAAACATAAGAATCTGGTTTAAATTTCATTTCAATTGTGTTATTACCTGGCGGAACTTCTAGACCTCTTAATACATAGTTTACTCTGACCAATTCAGTTTTTTGATTATTTATTTGAACATTCCACCCTTTAGGATAAAATATTTCTGAAAAAACAATAAAAGAAATCTCAGGATTAGAGGATCTATAAATAATATGATTTGCATTATAAGAAATTACTTGAATTTCTCCTTGATTGCTATATTCATTTTTTAAATTAGGAAACTGCATATTATCTATTACAGCAACATTTTTTAAATCTGATGTAGCAACTTTTTCAAGTTCTTCTTTTGGACTTCCAACTTTTTCCAATTTTTTAATATACCATGCGTTTCCATTTGCGAATTTATTTTTAATGACTCCATTAGCTTTATTATTAAATTTTAAATACCCTACATTTAACATATTTATTATATGTGATTTGCTAAAATCATCTGATCCATTTTGAATTTTTTGAATAATATTTTTAATTTCATTTGAAATTCCGTATTCAATTAAATCCTGATACCTTCTGATTTTTGCACCATGATATCCACCAATAGATTTATGGTGAAATGATGTCTTTGCTTCATTGAAAGAATTTTGCATATTAAAAACTCTTTGATTATTAGAATTATCATTTAGAATTACTTTGTCAGCTTCAGATAGAGAAAAACTATCTTTATTTTTTCTTATAAATGATTCTTCTTTAATAAATCTTTTATTTATAGTAGTTACATCATATAATGTAATAAATAAAAGAATTATATATAAAGTTTTTATTTTGAATAACTTTCTAAAATACATAATAATACTTGAATTAAATATAAACAGTATAATAATTGCTCTTATGGTATCATTTAAATACATGTATTGTCTATCAGCTATTATTCCATCCATATACCATTTAGGTAAATTTTTCAGATTTTCATCAATTGCACCGTTAAAAAATGGGATATTTAAAAAAGTGATTGAAATAAATGGAATAAAAATTATCATAAAAAATATTACACCAGAATTAAAGACAGATTTATAAAGCTTACTTTCAAAAACATTTTTTGCCTTATATGTTAAAAAACCATCAGGTAGATTAGAAGTTTTTGGATTTATTGATGAATTATTGAAATCTCTGAAAAGCTTTTCTAAGCTTAGCATTCCAAGAAGTGGTATACTAAAAATAGTGATAATAATAATGAAAGTTACCGATCTGAATTTATTATAACCTGGTAAATATTCAAATAAAAAAGAGTTTAAAATTTCAAAATTATTACCCCAACTTAAGATTATTCCCAAAGATGCTAAAATAATTAACCAT
>Ga0310342_100000407_pt1 | contig 24095 bp, 18 predicted proteins | sample S15DNA20500_MG_FD_206155 | JGI IMG/M metagenome (GOLD analysis project Ga0310342, IMG submission 206155) | Marine microbial communities from station ALOHA, North Pacific Subtropical Gyre - S1503-DNA-20-500_MG | ecosystem: Environmental > Aquatic > Marine > Oceanic | place: Pacific Ocean: North...
CAGGCAGACCGTCATCGTCACCGTGCCCGCCAATAGCAGGCCGAGGCTGAGAATGCCGGCCGTTGAGGCGTGCCGCGATAGGGTGACGATGCGAGGATCGACCGGTTGGTTCGGTCTCCCCCTTGCTGTGAGATGGTAGCGCAACACCAGCCATACGGGCAGCCCCAGGCCGCTGACGAAGACCAAGGGGCCGATCACCAAAGGCAGCGCCCAGGTCACCGCCAGGTTGCCACCGGCCGTCGGTCCTGGAGAGAATCCGGTCTGCGCCGCAGCGCCCAGTGCGTGAAACGTGCTCCAGGTGATGCGGGTCAGCCAAGGTGTCGTAGGATCGGATGCCATCCACAAAAGCCCGGTTCCGAGCAACTCAATGGGGATCAGGAAGGTGGCAGCGAGCCCTACCGTCGCTCGCAGGCGGGGTACCGAATGTGTTCCGGCATCGGAACCGACCCAGTGGAACACCAGCCAGGTCGACCAACCGATGGTGATCAATGCTCCGTACTGCACCAAAAGCATGACAATCACGAGCCCAATGGGGGAAAGACGATCCAGCCCGTGACCCCCAAGGCCGGCACAGGTTACGGCGCTGGTCGCGGTCAAAAACGCCTGTGAATAATGAATGGCGCCCGCCGCCGGAAACGACCACGCCGGCGCATTGGGGGCGCCCGCTTGGCAGGGTGGCATATGAAGTAACAGTGCGCCCAGCACCGCCGGGAGTAGATAGCTGCCGGCGACGGTGCACACTGTCCTAAGCAGGTCGCGTGGCGAATTCAGCATTTTGCTCGACGCCATGGCGTGGTTCGAATCCTCCTGCGGCGAGCGCCGATGCCCTGTGCTGCAGCGCCAGCAGGGAAACATGCGGTTTGGGCCGCTCTGGCCAGGTTCCGAACGGTAGCGTACAATTTCCCGCCGGGCGGCAGCAAGACCGCCGACCTCGCCCCACGGAGTTTGTCGATGAGTTGGATCGAAAACCGGTTCGAGGAAGGCGTGATCGTCACCAGTCTGGACTGGGCGATCAATTGGGCTCGCAAGAGCAGTATCTGGCCCATGACATTCGGGTTAGCCTGCTGCGCGATAGAAATGATGGCCTTTGCCGCCGCCCGCTACGACGTGGATCGGTTCGGGGCCGGAGCGTTTCGCGCCACCCCACGCCAGGCGGACCTCATGATCGTCGCGGGTACGGTGACCTACAAGATGGCATCGCGCGTACGCCGGCTTTACAACCAGATGCCGGATCCGAAGTACGTCATGGCCATGGGCGCCTGTACCGTGGGTGGGGGGCCCTACTTCAAGTACGGCTATCACGTTGTGAAGGGCGTTGATCTCGTGGTTCCCGTGGATGTATACGTGCCGGGTTGTCCGCCGCGGCCCGAGGCGTTGCAGGAAGGCCTGATGCGGCTTCAGGACAAGATCGTCGCCCAGACCATCGGTTTGCCCGCTGGCGCGAAGCGAGCTGCGAAGGCGCACGACTTACCGACGCCAGCACCGGCGGCGGTGTGACGCCAGCTTCTGTTTCGCCGCCGTTGGGTGAAATCGCCTTCGGATGATGCGCCGTAGGGGATATGCCGGGTTGGAGGGATTGGTTGCCGGGACGTCCCACTACCTCTTCATGTCATTTGTCCCATGTCATTTGCCGCCGCTGTTGTAAAAAGTGCCCTGCGTGGTTACAGCCGCGTGGCTTGGTCGGGTCGCGGTGGATACCCGCTCGTGCGCCGACTGCGAAGATGCATTCCACAGCGTCAATGGCGGTCAGTGTTCACGACGCCTGACGGGATCCATCTGGAACTCGATCTGGCGACCTATCCCGATTGCTGCATGGCCTTCGGTCTGTACGAGCTGGACACCGCGAGGTGGTTTCGGCGGCTACTGCGTCCTGGGGACCACTTCGTCGATGGTGGCGCGAACATCGGCTACTTCTCGACGCTTGCCGCCCACTGCGTAGGTTCATCGGGAAGGGTCGATGCGTTCGAACCGCAGCCGACAAACCGGGCACGGCTCGAAGCAAACCTGTCCCGCAACGGTCTAAGTGGGCGGGTCACAATTCATCCCGTGGCGCTGTGGGGCCGGCCGGGTACCGGGCACATTCACATGTTCGAGGATGTGGCGGAGCTGAACCACGGAAGTGCCTCGCTGTTCAACGACGGCTCTGCCGCTAGGGCCTCGGACGTGTCGATGGCGAGAATGGACGAAGTGCTCGCCGGCACACGGCCGCGATTGGTCAAACTCGATATCGAGGGATCGGAGGCAGAGGCCATCGAGGGCATGGCGTCGCTGCTGCGGGGGCCTGCCCCACCGATGCTCGTGGTGGAATTCAACCGTGACGCCGCGAAAATGGCGGGCCATGCGTCACGGGCTTGGATTGACCGGCTTTTGGAGATTCAGCCGCGATACCGGTTGTCCCTGATCGGCCGCCGGCTGCGACCGTTGGCCACGGACGACGTGACGCTCGCCACCTTGGGTCAGCCGAATCTTTTGGCCCGTTGCCCCGATCCTGACGGGTCGGGTGCAGGGTCGATGCCGTGACGATCGCCCCGATCGGGGAGGTATGACGGCGGGTGTGGGGCAACATACGGCAAGGACTTGAGATACAGGGCGGGGAAAGTGACGGTGCGCCACGAAGGTGATCCTGATCGCGGCATCGATTGGCGGTGGCCCTCCTTGTTTCCATGGGACCGCGGCCGGCCACCCACTCGGTGGGGTGGTTTGTTCAGTGCCGTTTACCGAGACCCTGCGGGCGTCTATCATGTTCCGTGCTGTCGCCTGTTGAGGCGGCACGGCCAATAGGATTGATCATGCAAGCATCCGACATCATCGCGTCACTGCGTGCCCACGGGCCTGACGCCGTTTCCGAAGCCTTCGAGGACGACCGGCACCCTCGCGTTCATACCACGGCGGCGCATTGGCGTGCCATGGCACGGTACCTCCACGACGATCCGGAGCTGGACTTCGATTGGCTGGGCTGCCTCACCGGCGTTGACTACGTGGCCGACGACCAACTTTGTGCTGTCTACGACCTCTATTCGACGAGCAAGGACCACTGGTTTGCCGTGAAAGTCTATATGCCGCGGGGCAACCCCCGCATACCGTCGGTGGCCGACCTGTGGCCGGCGGCCGACTGGCATGAACGGGAAACCTACGACTTGGTCGGCATTGTTTTCGAGGATCATCCTGATTTGCGCCGCATCCTGCTTCCCGAAGATTGGGAAGGGCATCCGCTGCGGAAGGACTACCGATTCCCACGCGAGTACCACGGGATTCCGGGAACCTACGAACTCGACTGGCAGCAAAAGACCAGTTACCCCGCTTAGCGTCTGTTTGACGCAACCTCTTGGCGTCAACGCCCTCTGGTGGTGGACATGGGACGCCATCACCGAAACGTAGCGGCTCGGCCTTCTTGACGTCGCAGGCAGCCTCGATCTCGCCCGACGATTGACCCGTAAAAACGAACCTGGCCACCCCACCTCTCTCGCGAGACAGCCTTTTACCGGTGGGATGAACCAATCGTGCATGCGACGGTGGTGACGCGTCGGGGTTCGGAGCCTGCGCATGGTGCAGGAGGTATATCGCGCCGACGCGGGCCGGGCCCGTCAGGGTGTGGGGGCAAGGGCGGCAGTGGGGCCTGGAATCACGCCGTACCCGCGCAGCCGCTGCTGGATGTGTCGATTGTCCGGGTCGATGTAGAGGGCGCGGCGCAGCGCATGAATGACTTTTTCCGTGTTGCCGACCGATTCGTAGAAATCGGCAATGGCCAGCTGTGCGTCGGGGTCCGCCGGGGCCGCGAAGCTGGCCGCCTTCCCCAACGCAATGCGGGCGTTGTCCAAGTCGCCGAGTTTGATCAGAAACCGAGCCTGCCGAAGGTAATCGTGGGTCGTGCCGTAGTTGGCGCAGGCTTGATCGAGCAACGCATGCAGGGCCGCGGCATCGCTCTGGCCGTAGATCGCCGCAGCCAAGGCGTCGAGAATCTCCGGCGAACGGTCGGTATCGGGATTCATCGTCAGCGCCAACTCTAGTTCGTGCTGAGCCCCGATGAACTGCTCGCGTTGGAGGTGCGCAAGGCCAAGGTACATGTGCCCCTGCCAAGCCCCGGGGTCGATGTCCACCGCCTCGCCAAAGAGTTTCTCGGCCCGCTCGTAGCGGGCATCGTCGTAGGCTTCGATGCCACGTTGCCGGAGGTATGGGGCCGTTTCACAGCCGGTTACAGGCAGCAATGCCAGAACGGCAAGGCCGGGCATCAGCATGACGGTGCGTTGGAAGCAGGTCATGGGAACCTTCCCGTGTTGCGCTCGCGTATGGGTTCGAAAAATTTGCGCGGTGGATGAAATTTCGTATCCCGATCCATGCCAGCGTCCGCTGGCCGCATCATCGCTCTCCGCCGCCCGGATATTCTGCCCCGTGCCGGTCGAGCCAATGTCGCGTGGCCGCTATCCTAGCATGGGCATGGAGCTGGTGCGATGATTGACAGGCATGCCGAATCGATGGTGCGATGGCCGACGGTGCTTCTGGTGCATCGTCGATGCGGAGACCGCCATCACGATTGGTTGCTGGCTGATCCCGCCGTGCCGGAAGGTCCGCTCTGGGCCGGGCGTGTACGTCCTGCAAGCCATCAGTGGGCCTCGTTGCGTGGGTGGTACGTGCAGCAGATCGCAGCCCACCGACGTCGTTATCTGACCTACGAAGGCCCGCTGAGCGGTGGTCGCGGGACGGTCCGTCGCGTCGATGAAGGCACCTTCGCCGTGCGCTGCTGGCAACCGGATCGGATCCTCATTGAACTCGCATTGCGGCACTGCCGTGCCTTGGTGCTGCTGCGCCGTGTGCGGGACCGGCGATGGTGGGCGAAGGTTGTGCCCGAGGAAAGCGTGGCGGCCGTTCGGCCTATCGTGGACTATGATTGATCGTGTTCCCACGTCTCGTCGCGATGGTTCCGATCGACCAGAAAGGCAGGTTAATCATGTCGAAGGATGCAGAGAACTCGCCGGTTGACGATCAAAAACTGCTGGACGATGCAATTCCGATTGATTCTATGGAGGAATCTACCTCGCCCGAAGCGCCTGCTGTCCCCGAGTTGCCCGACGCCATTGAAATCGAAGAAGGCGGCGATGATGATCACCCGGTGCAAGAGATCAGGACATTCGGTGGAGAGGCTCGCCACGAAGATGCCTGGACGCGGACGCCGAACACTACCGGTAGCGGCGCGATTCACGTCAAGACGTTCGTGGCGAAATTGCGACTGGATGCTGTTGAACATCTCGATCAGCAAATCAACGAGTGGCTTGATGCTCATCCCCAGTACGAGGTCAAGTTCGTGACGACATCGGTGGGCGATTTGCTGGGCAAGACGAAGGAACCCGCCCTTTTCATGAGCGTGTGGGTCTGAACGAAGGCTTGGCGCGGAGGTGGACGATATCGGGACCGTGCCGACGGGCCGTATGCACGCGACGGCGGTGGAGTCTCTCGGGTATCATGCGACCGATCGTCACCCCACGTTCTTGTCACGCGGCTGTAGCATAGTGGTAATGCACTGCCCTCCCAAGGCAGCTACGCGGGTTCGATTCCCGTCAGCCGCTTCCTCCCGTTTGCCATGCCATGCCGTGTCCCGCCGCGCCAGCGGCAGCGCCCGACGACGATCGTTGCCGGGATTGGATGGCTTTCACGGCGAGGCCGGTGGCATTGCGTGATATTCGGATGCATCATCGCCACGTTTCTCAGCACCTTTTACTCTTCTAGGTGCAACCGAAACTTGCGGCTGGATGTTGCCGGTCTACGGCAGAGGCACCGGTGTGTCGACGGCATGTCTTCTGGCGTGCCAGGTACTGCTCGTCGTGGGCTGGCTATGTGCACTTGATTGGCCGTCTCGCGGGCCATACGAGGGCTGGTCCTGTCGTTGCAGAAGCGGCGGCACTGTTCTTGGATAGAATGTCCCTATGACTCAAGAAATGTTGGCGGTGTACGTGCACAGCATCGACCCGCATGCCGTGCACCTCTGGGGTCCCGTGAGCATTCGCTGGTACGGTCTGTCCTACCTCGTCGGGTTTTTCCTGGCCTTTTTTCTGATCCGGCGGGTGACCCGAGTCGGTGTTTCGACACTTCAGCCTGCCCGCGTCGCCGACCTGGTCGTCTACGTGGCAATCGGTGTCCTCCTGGGCGGCCGCTTGGGTTACGTCCTTTTCTACAAGCCGTCATTGTTGATTACGACCAGCAGCAGTTTCCCGTACTGGGATCTTTTGGCCATCAATCAGGGCGGCATGGCCAGCCATGGCGGTATCCTCGGTGCGATCATTGCCTGTTTCTACTTTGCCCGATATCACGGCCACCGACCCGGACACATTTTGGATCTTGTCGCTTTTCCGACCTCGCTGGGGTTGTGTATTGGTCGCGTAGCGAACTTCATCAACGGAGAGTTGTACGGCCGCCCCTGCCGGGAAGGATTGCCCTGGGCCGTGAAGTTTCCCCAAGAGATCCACACCTGGACGAACCTCGACGCGAAACGTGATTTGGCCCTGCGGCAGGCGATCGACGTCATCGCCCCGGATTCACCCTTTCAGCAGGACCCGCTGACCCGGTGGGGGCCTCGAATCGTGGAGGCCATGCAGAGCGGGGAAGGGGTGATTCGGCAAACGCTCAGCGACATCCTCACGCCGCACCTCATGGCACGGCACCCTTCGCAGCTTTACCAGGCCATCCTCGAAGGCGGTCTCGTCTTTCTCATGCTGGTGATCCTGTGGGTTCGCCCTCGCAAGCCCTGCGTCATCGGCGGGGCCTTCCTCGTCGGTTACGGTCTGATGCGCATCGTGGGCGAGATATTCCGCATGCCGGACGAACATATTCGTGAACTGGAGGCGAGCATGCTTCACCTCACGCGTGGCCAGTTGCTCAGCCTCCCGTTGGTGGTGATCGGGGTGTGGATGATCTGGCACTTCTCGAAGGCTCCGGTCGGTCCCATGGGCGGCTGGATGCGCTGGTCGGAACAGGCCACCAGTCAAACCGGTGCGGCCAAATCGATGCGAGGGTCAAACCAAGCGTAGGCCAGGTCTACCGCCAGGTTGAACAGCACCAGCATGGTGGCGTAGATGAGTACGACGCCGAGGATCAGGAACTGGTCCTTGCTGCTGACGGCCTTGACGAAATGCTGCCCCAGGCCGGGAATGACGAAGATTTTTTCCACGACGAACGAACCGGTCATGGCGGCGGCGGCAGCGGGGCCGAGGAAGCTGAGCACCGGGAGAAAGGCGACCTTCAACGCGTGGTCGAAGAGCACGCGCCGGCGCGTCAGCCCCTTGGCCCGCGCCGTGCGCACGAAATTGCTGGTCATCACCTCTCCGAGCCCCAGTCGAATGAGGCGGGCGATGTAGGCGGCGGCGGGCAACGACAACGTCAGGGCAGGCAGGATCATGTCCACCGGCGAGGCCCATCCCCCGACGGGGATCCACTGCAACGTCCCGGCAAACAGTGCCAGCAGCATGGTGCCCGTCACGAACGTCGGCAGACTGATCCCAAGCAGTGCGATCCCCAGTGAACCCAGGTCGAGTACCGATCCCGGCCGCAGGGCCCCGATCATGCCGACACCGACACCGATCCCCAATGCCAGCATCAGCGATCCAAGTCCCAGGAGCATGCTCACTGGGAGCCCCGACGCAATGATCTGCGTGACGCGCCAGTCCTTGTACTCCAGGCTCGGACCGAAGTCGCCGTGTACGACGCCGGCCACGTATCCGCGCAGGAAGCTGTGCCAACTGTCGAGGTTATATTGCGCCTTCATCGCTTCCTGGACTTCTGCGGGCGGGCGCTTGCCTTCCGGGTTCTCGAGTGGATTGCCGGGAATGATCCAGGTCAACGCGAAGGTCACCGCAAAGACCACCGCGAGAATCAGGGGTAACTGAAGCAGTCGAATCAGCAGCAATCGAATCATGAATACACGCGTCCTGCGGCCGTGGCGTGGTGTCCCGGCCGGGTCATCGTGAGATTTGCACACGCTCCAGCCGACGCAGATGCCACGCGTTCGGCCAGAGGTTCCGAACCCGTTTGGCATCGAATACGTGAACGCTTACATAGTGAAACAGCGGCATGATCGGCTGTTCGTCAAGCATCAATGCCTCGGCTTGCTCCAGCAGTGCGATGCGGGCTGGCACCTCCGCTGTCATGGCCGCCTCCGCCAGCATGGCGTCGAACGCAGGGTTGCTCCAGGCGGCATCGTTGTTGCCGTTCTCGGCCAGGAACTTGTCGAGGAATGTCGTGGGGTCACGGTAGTCACCGAACCAACCAGCACGGGCAATGGCATAGTCCTGGTTCTTCAGGCGGTCGGAAAACCGGCGTCCTTCCACGCCTTCGAGCGTGACCGAAACGCCGAGGTGCTCCTGCCACATCGCCTTGATCGCCTGGGCGATCCGCTCGTGGCCCGCGCCGGTGTTGTACATGATGGCCAATCCTTCGAGGCCGCGACCGTCGGCATGTCCCGCCTCGGCCAGCAATCGCTTCGCGTTGGCGAGATCGAAGACGAGGCCGGCATCCGTCGGCGCCGAGTAGCCCGGTAGAACATCCACGGGGACGAACGTTCGCGCGATGGGCTGTCCCAGCCGGGTCACCTTTGTCACTAGAGTGGAGCGGTCGACGGCCATCGACAGGGCCCTGCGTACGCGGGGATCGGCCAGCGGATTTTCCCGCCCGTCAGTGAAGTACGGTTTGCAGTTGAAGTTGTAGAAATAGGTGCCGGCGCCGGGGATGACGTGTACCGTGTCGCGGCCCTCCGCAACCAGGTCGGCGACCATCGTCGAGGTTGAGGGCAACTCGGGCAGCCAATCGACTTCCCCGCCACGAAAGCTGAGCCACTGCGTGGCAGGCGACTCAATGATGCGTTGCACGATCGTGCGAGGCCCCACGTCTGCGGCGTTCCAGTAGTCGGTGTTGGCCACGAGGAGTATGTCCCGCTTGAACCGCCACCGGGCGAGTCGGTAGGGCCCGTTGCTAACGAGGTGATCCGGCTTGATCCACTGGGTGTCGGTCTTCAGCATGCCCGTGCCAGGGTCTGGTTCAACGAATCGTCGGTGGCTGGCAGCGTGCACTGGCATGAAGGTTGCGAACGCACACAGCTCGATGAAGTAGGGCGTCCGACGCACCAGTTGCACGCAAAGCGTGTGGTCATCGATCGCGCGGACCCCCACCGTCTGGTCGAAGTGGGCAACCGTCGCCTCATGGAGCCGGGCGGCGGCCGAGGCAGAGTGTGTCGAACCTTTGCGATAGGCCGTGACTTGCTCGGTGCGGAAGTGAAAGAAGGCTTTCGCCCCTTCGATGCAGTGCATGAGACCGATGTAGTCCGCGCTGGAGTCCGGGAGCATGGCGCGGCGCCAGGCGTAGACGAAATCGGACGCGCGAACTGCGTCGCCGTTGCTCCAGCGAGCATTGTCACGCAAGGAGAAGGTGTAGGTCAGGCCGTCGTTTGAAACGGTCCACGCCCGGGCCGCGGCCGGTTCCGGGATCATGTCCGGCATGCGCATCCGCACCAGCGGTTCGAAAAGGCACTCTGCGAGGCGGATGTCTTTGAGCCAACTCATCCGCTGGGGGTCGAGCGTATTTGGTTCGGTACCGACGGCCCAAGTGAAATCGGCCCGCCGCTGGTCCGATCCGGTCAGCCAGACCAATACCGGGGCGGTACACAGCAACAGCAGATAGAGGATCGTCAGACGCACGCGGTGATCCTCCGCGATGTCCGGCAGAACGTCCAATCGGGTTACACGCTCAAGCTCTGTGAGGTCCGTGGTCGATGTAACGGAGTCGACCGCCCCAGCCCCGACTACGACGAAAGGCAGGGATGACGAAATGAGCAAGGAAGATGTCATCAGCGCCATTCAGCGCTTCAATCCCTCGGCTGGCCATGAGTTTCTCGCCGGCTTCGACGAACCCTCGTTGCGTCACTACCTGCAGCGTCTCAACACGACGCGCCAGCGTCGTGGATGCGGCGGACCGGTGCGAGATCCTGAGGGGGGATCGACCGGCGGTGACCGCTGAAACGCAGTCCCTCTCGATGACCACCTCTCGCGGTTGCCCCTGATGCCGCAGCAGAACACGGTATGCGAGCGCGGCAATCTTTGCCGCACCACCGTGCCCCGGACGATAATAGAATGAGGTCGTTACCCGCGTCCCATTCATGAAGCCGTCGTGCCGGCGTCTGTGGCGGTCGCGGACGGGGCTTGCCGATGCGATTGTCGCGATTGCTGGAAGGGACGCCCTCGCGTGTCCTGCACGGCCATATTGAGCGCACGGTCGCCGATCTGGCCGACCACGCCGACCGCGTATGTCCTGGCGGTGCCTATCTTGCCCGTTCGGGTTCGACCACGGACGGAAGACGATTCATCCGGCACGCCATCGAGCGTGGGGCCACGATCGTGATCGGGGACGTTTCTTCGGCGGAGGCCTCCACGGCCCCTGACGTTACCTGGGTCCGGATGGCTGGCATCGATACGCGGAGTATCGGACGGCTCGCCCAGCGATTCTTTGGCGAGCCGGCACGGCGTCTTCAACTGGTGGGGATCACCGGTACCAACGGCAAGACGACCACGGCATGGATCCTACGTCACCTCCTGGACCATGCCGGGCATCGATGCGGCATGTTGGGGACCGTGGCCAACCACGACGGCCTGACCGCCACCCCGGCGACCCTTACCACGCCCGGATCGATCGACCTGGCGCGGTGGCTGGCTGCCATGGTGTCGCAAGATTGTCACGCCGCCGTCCTGGAGGTGTCCAGCCATGCCCTTGACCAGGGGCGTGCCGATGCGCTGGCCTTCGCCGCGGCCATCTTCACCAACCTCACAGGGGACCACCTCGATTACCATCGGACGATGGAGGAATACGTCGCGGCGAAAGCCCGTCTCTTCGGGTTGCTGCAACCGAACGGCACCGCGGTGGTCAATGTCGATGACGCCCGGATGGCCGACTTAGCCCAGCGGTTCCCAGGGCGACGTCTGGCGTGTCGGCTCGGGTTGCCGAGCGAGGATCTGGAGGCCTCCTGCGCGGCCGACATCGGCGCCACGGATGTCAACGGTACGGAGGCAATCTTTCGCGGGCCTTGGGGACGGTTCGCGGCCCGCCTGCCCCTGCCGGGACGGCATAACGTCGCCAACGCGCTGCTGGCGACCGCGGCGGCGGCGTGTCTCGGACTTGAGGCCGACGCCCTGGCCCGTGGCCTGGCGACGGTGCCCGCCGTACCGGGTCGACTTGAGCGGGTGGGCCTGCCTGCGAGGGCCGATGCGCCGGTTGTGTTGGTCGATTACGCTCACACGCATGACGCCCTTGAGAATGCATTGCGTACCGTTCGGCTTCTGACCCGCGGACGGGTGATCGTGGTGTTCGGCTGCGGTGGCGATCGTGACGCGACGAAGCGTCCGAAGATGGCGGAAGTCGCCTGCCGTCTCGCTGACCGGATCGTCCTTACCAACGACAACCCTCGCACCGAGGATCCCGGGCGGATTCTGCGCGACTTGCGGGACGGTGTTCCCGAGGCCGCCGCTCCGCGTGTGGTGGAACGGTCGGATCGGCGGGCTGCGATCGTTCAGGCGATCAACGAAGCGAGGGGAGGCGATCTGGTTCTTATTGCGGGGAAGGGCCACGAGGACTACCAGATCATCGGCCACCAGCGCCACGGTTTTGATGACCGGCGGGAGGCCGCTTCGGCCTTGCAGTCGCGGTGCGCCAGCCGCAAGGATGACACCTGATAGCGCGGTTCCGGCCGATGCGGGAACCGCCTTACCACGAAGGATGTGAGACGATCGAGGAAACCAGCGGATCGGCATTGCTCAGGCCTTCGACCCTGCGTCACATCCTTGACGGGCAATGGATGGGGCACGCACCGGTGGATACGGCCGAATCAGCGGCGACCGGGATCGGCATCGATTCACGTACCCTGCAGGCGGGAGAGATTTTCTTTGCGATTCGGGGGCGGCGCTTCGACGGCCACGATTTCCTGGATTGCGAGGCGGTGCGCCGGGCTCCCGTTGTGGTGGTCGACGATGCGTCGCGAGCCGCGCCGCTGCGTGGCAACGCGGCCACGTTGCTCGTGGCGGATACCACCGTGGCGCTGGGGGCTTTGGCCGCGGCCCATCGCGATGTCCTCCAACGGTCGGGGTGTCGCGTGATCGCGGTTTGCGGCTCGAACGGAAAAACCACGACGCGCCACCTCGTGCATGCGGTGCTCTCGTCGTTTGGTCGAGGAACGCAGAGTCCGCGAAGCTTTAACAATCACATCGGCGTGCCGCTGACGCTTTTGGCGGCCCGGCCCGGCGATGCGTTCGTCGTCGTGGAAGTCGGGACGAATCACCCCGGCGAGATCGATGCCCTAGCACGCCTCGTTCGTCCCGACGCCGTGATTCTCACATCGATCGGAAGCGAGCACCTCGCCTCCTTCGGAGATGTGTCCGGCGTGGCCCGGGAGGAGACTTCGATTTTTCGCTGGATCGATCCGCAGGGGCTGGCGGTGATTCCCGCTGCGTGCCCGGCTCATGACCTGGTCGAGACGGCGGTTGATGCGGTGGCCTCCGTGGTGCGGGTCGGATGTGACCTGGTGGCGGTTGCCGAACTGCAGCCACGGGCCGCAACGCAGCGTGTCACGCTCGAAGACGGCCTGCAGTTCGATCTTCGGCTGCCCGGCCGACACAACGTGGACAATGCGCTGAGCGCGGTGGCGATGGCCCGATGGTTCGGCATGGCCGATCCGCAGGTAGCCGATGCGTTGGGTCATGCCGAGCCCGTGCCGGGACGCAGTGATGTGCAGCAGTACGGATCTTGCGACTGCCCGGTGACCGTCCTCGACGACAGCTACAACGCCAACCCCGATTCGGTGCAGGCCGCCATGGCGGCGCTGGTGGTGCTGTCGTCGGCCGAACCCTCGCGCCGCTGCGTGGTGGTGCTGGGCGACATGCTAGAGTTAGGCGAGGTGGCAGAAGCCGCTCACCGTGATCTGGCGCACTGTTTCGAGGCCTTGTCGTCGCGGTCGGTCGTCGCGGTGTTTGTGGGGCCACTGATGCGGGCGCTGGCCACCGCGGTGGAAACGGGTTCCGCGATGCCATGTCGCCATGTGCCGACCCCCGAACCGGGGGCCCTTGTGCGGATCGCCGAAGAGATCAAGGCGGGCGACATTGTGCTGGTCAAGGCGTCGCGGGGGATGGCTCTGGAACGAGTGGTGGAAGGCATCGCTGGCCGCTTCCCGCGTTGCGCCTCGACGGGGTCGGCGTCTGGTGCCACCACGGTCGGCTGCGGATCGGAATCGAACGCGTGATCTATTTTCTGTATCAGCAACTTGAACCCTGGCTAGCTGACCACGGGTTGGGGTTCTTTCGGGTTTTCAACTACATCACATTTCGCGGCGTTTGCGCGATGATCTTCAGTTTCTTGATGGTGCTAATGCTCGGCGGGCCGACGATCCGGTGGCTGCTGCGTATGAAGATCGGTGATCGACCGGAGTTCTACAACCAGGATCTGAACGAGTTGATGCAGGGGAAGACGAACACGCCCACCATGGGTGGCATCCTGATCAGTGGATCGATCCTGGCCACGATTTTACTCTTGGGCGATCTGTCCAGTTTCTACGTTTGCATGGCGATCGTCTGTATTGTTTGGCTCAGCGTGCTCGGCCTCATCGACGACTGGTTAAAGCTCACTACCTCGCGCCGCCAGCCGGGGTCGCGGGAAGGGCTTTACTCCTGGGAGAAAATGATCTTTCAACTGGGCCTCGCCGTCGTGCTGGGGCTGTTCATCCATGAGCACGGTCGGGCCAACGACGAGGCGTTGTACGACGCGTCGCTGCTCAAGATGGCATACAGCATGACGTTGCCCTTCTTCAAGAGTTGGCAGTTCAATCCCGATCTTCAGCAATACGAGCCCTCGTCAGCGCTGATCGTGCTGGGTCCCTGGGCCTTCGTCATCTTCACCGTCATTATTATCGCGGGATTTTCCAACGCGGTGAATCTGACCGATGGGATGGACGGCTTGGCCAGTGGCATCATGGGGATCGTCGCTTTCGCCTTCATGGTGCTGGCGTTCATTGCTGGCGACGGCGACGGGTCACTGGCCAAAACGTTGCTGGTGCCCTACATCCCCACCGCCAACGAACTGGTTATCGTCGCGGGGGCGATGGTCGGAAGTTGCCTCGGATTCCTCTGGTACAACTGCAGCCCGGCTCAGGTCTTCATGGGCGATACCGGCGCCCTGCCGCTGGGCGGACTGATCGGTTATATCGCGGTGGTGATTCGCCAGGAGTTCCTGCTTCTGATCATCGGGGGCATCTTTGTTTTGGAATTGGTCAGCGTCATCATGCAGGTGGGGTACTTCCGACTTTCCGGTGGCAAGCGTATTTTTCGATGCGCACCGATCCACCACCACTTCCATCTCCGCGGGTGGACCGAACAGCAGGTCGTGGTGCGATTCTGGTTGCTCAGCGCCGTGCTCACGGCCATCGCGCTGGCCACGATCAAGCTGCGCTGACGCGGAGCGTTTCAATCCGACAGAATAACCAGGTCTTCGGGGTCGAAGGCAACCGTCACCGGTTGGTCGGCTTCCAACGCCAGGTGCGGGTTGACCTCGTAGGATTTAAGGACCATGCCGCCGACGGTTTCCACCGTGTGTTCGGCCAGATCGCCCAGATAGACGGTGCCCCGCACGCGGGCTTCAAAGCCGTTGGCCGCCCCGTCGGTCCGTGTGTCGTGCCCCGGACGGATCCGAATGCACTCCGGACGCACGCTGCAGGTAACCTTGCCGCTGGCCGTGTCCTGGTCGGTGCCACCCCGGGCCTGAAGGACCCCGGCCTTGCATTGCAGCAGCAGGTTTTTGGCGTCCTGGCGCAACACCGTGGCCGAGATCAGGTTGGTGTCACCGAGGAACTCGGCCACGAAACGATCACGTGGCTGCGTGTAGAGTTTTCGCGGCGTGCCTACCTGTTCGATGCGGCCCCCGCGCATGATCGCGACCTGGTCGGCCATGGAAATCGCTTCCTTCTGATCGTGCGTCACGTAAATAGAGGTAATGCCGGCGTCGTGACAGATGCGGCGGATTGTCTGCCGCATGTCGAGTCGGAGGCGGGCGTCGAGGTTGGACAGCGGCTCGTCCAGCAGCAGGACGGATGGGCGGATGACCAGGGCACGGGCCAGGGCCACCCGCTGTTGCTGGCCACCGGAAAGCTGGTTGATCTTCCGTTCGGCCAGCGCCGTCATCTGGACGCGGTCCAGCGCCTCGCCGACTCGGCGGCGTTTCTCGCCGGGTGGTGTCTTTTGCATATCAAGCCCAAACGCCACGTTCTGGCGGACGGTCATGTGCGGCCATAACGCGTAACTTTGAAAAACCATGCCGCACGCCCGCCGGTTGGCAGGTGCATGCGTCATGTTCGTGTCGTTGAAATGGATCGTGCCGCTCGTCGGTTTCACGAAACCGGCGATCATGCGCAGCAGCGTCGTTTTGCCGCATCCGCTGGGACCCAGAAGAAAGAAGAGACAACCCGGTGGTATTTCCAGGTTGACGTGGTCGACGGCGGTCGTGTTGCCGAACTGCTTGGCCAGTAGACGCAAGGCGATGGTGGTCACGGTTGGTTTCCATTGTCGGTCGTGGATCCCGGCAACGGGATGCGCTGCGAGGTCTCGAAACCGGGCGAAGAAATTGACCTCTGATCGGAGCGGCACCGCGTGGTCGCGGCCCTCGCGTATCGGTTGACCTGGCCGGGTAGCTTACCCCTCTATGGGCATCGGTGCCGCGTGCGAACGGTGTCCCCCTCCGACACCCCTGGGGGGCGACGGCATGGTGATCCCGGGTGAACCCCCGGCAATCTTGTGAGTACGAATCGACAGCGACCGGACCAACCGAATCGTCAGGGAAGAGAGGCTTGCCCCACGTGATTCGCCGGATGCATGAACCGGCCGTGCAAAGATGTGCAGCTCGCTCGGCGCATCGTGGCAATGACACAAGGATGTGTGCCCTTTGCCGCGGGCGTGATCTGGTCACGACGTGCTGTGGGACCACGTACAGCAGCGCCGCAAGGTCATTGCCTGATCGATGCGATCAGTTCCTGCACGTACGTGTGAAGACGGGGCTCTCCGCCGAAGGTGACGCCGAGGCGGGCCAGTTTGTCAGAGCGTATCTGGTGACGAGGTCCTCGATTGACGGTGGTAATGCGGCTGGAGCTGCCCACCGCCTGTGCCGCGATGCCGGCAACCTGTTCCGCGGAGATGTAATCGTCGCAGCAATTGAAACATTGGCCCGCGATGCGAGAAGCGTCGGTGTCCAGCAGTACCTCGACGGCGCCGGCGACGTCGAGGGCGTGTACCTCCTTGCCGCCCGATGCGTCCTCGATCGGTTCTCCAAGCAGGACACGCTTGACGATGCCGTGCCACTTGCCGGCCGAGGGAGGGCGTCGCAGGCCGTAGATGCCCACCGGGCGCAAGGCACAGATCGGCCAGGCGCCCTTGTCGGAAAGGTGGCGATGTGTCGGGGCCGCGGAGCGATCGACGTGGTGCGGTAGTCCAAAGCTGTGTACGAACATTTCCACTGCGGCCTTGCTGGCGCCGTAGTGGGTTAGCGGCCATCGCGGGTGTGCTTCGTCAAGCGGTCGGTCGTCGCGGATCACGTCGTGGACACCGCACGACGAGATGAAGACAAACCGGGCCGCGGCCGCCTCGTGGGCGGCTTGGATCAGCGCCAGCGACCCGAGAACGTTGGTCTGGGCAAATGCGGTGGGGTCATTGTCAGCGGCGCGATGTCCGACACCGTGGGGCGGACGGTGCACACCGGCGTGGACGACGGCATCGACGCCCGCGACGAGGCACGCCACGGCGGCATTGTCGCCGAGGGCACCGGGCAGCCAGGTCAGCGTGCCGGGGCCTGTCGTGAAGCCGCCTCGATCACTGTTTTGGCGGTACCAGCATCGGCAGTCGTGGCCGGCTCCAAGCAGCCGGTTGGTGATGTAACGGCCGAGAAAGCCGGTGGCCCCTGTGATGGCGATCTTCATGGCCGGCAGACCCCTTCGCGGGCGATGTGCCCCGTGTGTTGACGCGGTGGAAACGACACCGGACGGAAAACCATGACCGGTACCGATGAGGCGAGGTGCCGATGCAGCCTGGTCGCAGGATCATGCCCCCGCCAGATCGCCGGCGTCGGCCAGCAGAGCGTCCACCGCCTTGTCCGTGGTACTCCAACTGCACATGAATCGGTAGGCGTTGAACCATTGGTAAAAAAAGATCTGCCATCCACGCTGTGACAACCCTTCGGCCAGCGAAGGCGGCATGCGAAGGAAGGCCATGTTCGCCTCGGTGGGGAAGACCAGTTCGACGCCGCGAAGTGCCGTCAAGCCATTGGACAATCTCGCCGCCTGTCGGTTGGCATGCCGGGCATTGTCCAGCCAGGCGTCTTGGTCGAGAAGGCCGAGCCAGGGTGAGGAAAGGTATCGCATCTTCGAGGCCAATTGCCCCATCTGCTTGCGCCGCCACTCGAAATCGGTAGCCAGTTCTCTGTCGAAGAAGATGATTGCTTCACTGGCCGGAGCCCCGTTCTTGGTGGCACCGAACGTCAGGACATCCACCCCAGCCTGCCAAGTCATGGCCTTCGGGGTCACGTCCGGTGAAGCAGCCATCGCGTTGGCGAAGCGTGCGCCGTCCATGTGGACTTTCAGATCCAGATCGGGATACCGTTTTTTCAATGACGTGATCCGCAGGATTTCCTCGACGCCGTAGCAGGTGCCCGCTTCCGTGGCCTGGGTTATCGTGATGCCCCGCACCTTGGCGGCATGAATCCGGTGGCCCAACGCAAGAATATTCAAGACGGCGTCGATATCCAGCTTCCCTTCCCGTCCGTCGACGCCGATGATCTTGGCGCCCCCGGTGAAGAACTCGGGGGCATTGGCCTCGTCGAGGCTGACATGGGCGCAACGATGCGCGATCAAGCCGTGATAGGAATCGCAGATCGTGGACAGGGCCAGGGCATTGGATGCCGTCCCTCCGTAGACGAAGTAAACGTCACAGTCGGTTTCGAACAGTGCCCGGATCTGATCGGCGGCTCGGCGAGAGATGTCGTCTTGGCCATACGCGATCGCATAATGCGAGTTGGGAGCGTGGTTGGCCTCGTCCATGGCTTTCCAGACGGCGGGACAGATCGCTGCCACGTTGTCGCTGGCGAACTGGTGTTTCCATGAGGCGTGGGTCGTATCCATGAGGCGTGGTCCGTGGTGGGCAGGCGGGGCAGTATAGCCACCTCCCATGCGGCGAGGTGGTCGACTGCGCGTATGGCCGCCTGATGGCGGCCTTCCGGGTGATCGTGCGGTTGCGGCAGACCACTATCATGGCGCCCGCGGCACGGGCCGTCACGAGCGGACACGGGGCGGCGAGGCAGGGACTCGCGTGCGGATCGTGGCCGACATGGCGGGCGGCGCCGGTGGGATCTTCTTGCCATGTACCTGATCGAAATTTGCCGGACCTTTTCCGCAGCGCACGCCATTCGTCTTGAGGATGGAATACTTGAGCCCATCCATGGGCATGACTGGGACGTGGTGATCACCGTTGGTGCCGCCGACGTCGACGGGATGGAAGTGGTGATGGATTTTCACGCCCTTGAGAGCACGCTGGATGCGCTGCTGGCCACCGTACACAACCGCCATCTCAACGACGTGCCGCCGTTCGTCGATGAAGACGGCAATCTCGCGGTGAACCCCACCGCCGAACGCGTGGCTTGGTGGCTGGCGGGGGAAGTGGCACCTACGCTTCCTTCGCACGTTCACCTCGACGCGGTCCGCGTTGGCGAAGCACCGGGATGTGCTGCGATCTATCGGCCTCCCTCGCCATCATGAGCCGTGGCTGTCCGTGACACCGTGGTGAGGGATCATTGCCGTTCAACCGTGGCCGTTCCCGTCTGCCCCTTCTGGATCGTTTCGGCGACCGCAGGGCGCTGTTCGCGGAAGACATCCACGGTGGCCGGGGAGGGAATGATCTTGTCCACGTCGTAGGGTTTTTGGTTTCGCTCGACCTGAGCGAGAAGACGCGGATAGATGCGGTCGTAGACGCGGCGCTGGATCGGCAAGGGCGTGTTCTTCCAGATCCGAGCCTTTTTTTCGATTTGAACGACGGCGTTGGACATGTAATCGACGTACGTCGTATCGATGATTTCTTCGAAGTTGGTGGGGATGTCCTGGCGGTTGCGGTCGACGTCGATGTTGTTGATGGGTCGGTCCTTCAGGTACTCCGCGTGGATGTAGCGGGCATTGTCGAGACCGTGACTGAACCAGTCGGGACGGTTGCGATCGAGATTTCGGATGATGAGCATCGCGATCGATCCGCGCAGGTACCGCATGATGTCCCAGTTGTCCTTGTGTTCCTGGAACACGAATTCTTCGAGCGGCTTGAGATATCGGTCGTTGTACCGCTCTTTCTCGGCGTATAGGTCGCGCAGCTTCTTGTAGAGTTCGTCGGCTTTCAGGGGGTCGCCGAGTAAGAAGAGGTCGACCACGTACTTCTGTAGAAAGTTTTCGTGGCCCGATTCGAAGCTGTTCAACGTTCCTTGTCGATTGAGGGTGGCTTCGGTTTCTTCCTGCTTCAATAGGAACTGTTTTACCTCGTCGAGGGCCAGTTCGTAGGAGGCTACGAAGCGGGGGTCGGGGAGCAGGTCAGGGGGCCCGTCGATGCGAGGATCGAATACGACCTTGCCCCACTGGGCAAGGAACTGGAGGGTATGGATCCGGCCTCGGTAGATATTGATCGTTTTCCCGACGTCCGGCTGGCTCACGTCATCATCGGCGGCCCGGACACCGAGGTGGTTCCAGAAGCAGCCGTGGGCCGCCGGATGACGCCAATCAAGTGGGCCGAAGATTTCCATGACCTCGGCCATCATGGCCGGGTCCATGTGGTAGTCGCTGATCAGTACCCGCTTTCGCAGGTAGGCGAGAAATGCCCGGACGCCGGGCCCGAGGTCCGCCCGCTTGAAGAGGGCATTGAGACGCTGGTCGTATTGCTCGGGCACGACCAGCCCGATGCTCGCCCAGAGCGATTCATCGGGTGAGTAGTTGTACATGAGAATGCCGCCGATCTGCATCAACAGCGCGGCGTCCGCCTTGTAGCCGAGCCCCGCGATGAAGTCCCACAGCGGCCGCACTTCGGGTGAGATCTCGAACAGGGTGCGCAAATCGTCGGGGGCGTCGGCGATCCGCCGCAGGACGGTCGCCGCTTGCTTCGTGGTGTTTCCCTCGGTCGGCGTGCCCAGGATCTTCTGCCATTCCACGGCAAGCTTGCGCTTGTAATACCAGTGCATGTCGTCCGAGGTTTGCCCCACCTTGTGGGAGAAGATCCAGGCCAGTTCCTTGTAGAGGATGGGGGTGCGCGGGTTCAAGGGAATCCCTTGGGAACGCAAAAGGTTGATTCCATTGCTCACCCAGTACCATCGCTCATCCGCCGTGTTCGTAGCCACCGAGATGTTGTAGGCCATGTTCCAGGCGTGGAAGGCCCAGACATCGGGGAAACGCGGCTGCAACTGGGTGATCGTCTTGCTCAACTGGTTGGCTTCGTAGAACTTGCCCGCTTCCTTTAGCGTGTGAGCGCGGTACCAAAGCCAGTCGACGATAAGGCCGCGAAACGAGCCAAGGGCGGCGCCGCTGATCGCCACGCCCGGGGGCATCGTCTGTTCGTCGACCGCCCAGTCGTAGGTGAGTTGCATTTCCCGGCGTTGGGTGTCGATCGTCGGGGTGAATGCCGCCGCCGCGACCAGACAAAACACCGTCAGCAGCAGCGCCCCGCCCTGAATGATTCGATCATGCGTCAGCATCAGCGCCATGACTCCACCCGGGTTGGGGACTTTCGCTTGATCAAACCGTCACCCGTGCCAGTTCGCGTATTCTAAAGATGATGCATGCCACCACCGCGCAGGCGCCCGTGGCCACGAAGCCCACCCAGCCCGCCGCCGCACCGAGTCGGTCGTAGGTGATCAAGCGACCGTCGGTGACCAGCGGGACTGGGTTGTATTCATGGAAAGGGGGAATCAACATCACGAAGAATTTTCCCACAAGCCCGATGACGATCTTGGCCGCGTCCCAGAACTTGCCGTCGACAAGAAGGGTGACGAAGCTCTTGAAGATTCCGTGTGCCTGTTCGCTGAAGGTCACCGATGTCTTGGGAATCGATACGTAGTAACGCAGTGATTCCGTGAGAAATCCGCTGACCGTGGCGGCGGAGAAGACGAGGAGACAGAGAATGCAGGCAACGGGGAAGCTGAGAAACGTGCCGGCCATCAGGCCGAACATCGCGAGGAAGCAGAGTTGGATCCAGATCATCACAAGGCACCGAACCACGTTGCCTTCGAACGTGCCTGCGGTGTAGAGGATTTCCAGCCCTTCACCGGGGGGCATGCTGATCGGCACGAGGCGTGGTCGGCCGTCGGATTGCGCCTGCTGGTTGATCGTGCGGTTCGCCAGTTCGAGCAACAGGGTGCCCTGTCCATCCACGGCGATTTCGGCCGGCAGGTTGAGAATGTGGAAGTTGTTGTCGGCAAGGGTGTGATAGCGCGAATTGCCTTGTGGAAAGAGAAACCCGTTGACTTTGATCTCCAGTGACACGCGTTCGTTCAACACATCGCCGGAGGCACGCGGTTTAAAGCGAAGCTGGATCACCTCGCGGGGACCCGGGAGCAACAGGTCACCCAGTTCGACTGCGGCGCTGCGGCGGACCTTTGCCAGCCGCTCGAACGACTCGTTCTGCATCTTCCGCGCCTCGGCCAGGCGTTGGGACGTGTCCGGGCCGGCGGTCGAACGGGCCAGATCGCGCAGTCGTACCGACTCCGCGCGTTGCTCGATCGCCGAGAGGTAGGCCTTGGCCCACTGGCTGAAGCGGGCGGCCGCTTGCGGGTCTGGGGATCGTGCCGCCAGCGCGTTGAGTCGCTCAAGTTGATGCTGTTCCCTTGCCGCCCGGGCTGTCGTGGCCCGCCGCCGTGCTTCGTGCAACTTATGGAAGTAGAAAGCCTGTGGGTTTACGGAGGACAGGCTGTGCCATTTCGCCAGCACCGTCTGCCTAATCTTCTCCTCCTGCTGTGGCGTCAACGGCTGCGGATTTCCCTCCTCTTGGACCCCTTGGTTAAACGTTTTGTTTCGCTCGCTGATTATCTCCTCGTACAACTCCCTTTTCGGTGTAGGTAGGATTGCCTGCCTGGCCGTCAGCAATTGCCAGGTCACCGCCGTCCGATCGGCGGTGTCTCGCGCGTTGCCTGATATCTCGATGAGGCGGGAAAAAGTGTAGACGCCGAGGCCGATCACCGTGAGTAGAAGCAGATTGAGCAGGCCGATGCCCAGCCACTTTCCGAAGAGGTAGTGGCTCCGGGAAATCGGCTTCGTGAGCGTTAGAAATATCTGGTGGTGGTCGATGTCATCGCAGATCGTGGCGCTGGAGAGAAAGACTGTCATGAGCCCGAGGAGGATCGAGACGATTGTGAATGACCAGGAGAGAAACGTTTGCAGCTTGTATTGGAGTCGTTCGTCCTCGAACGTCGGGAGGATGGGAATCATCACCACCAGGATCACGATGAAGATCAGCGCCACCTTCATGCGGATCGCTTCATCGATCAGCGTGCGGGCCACGCCGACGATGGGCGACGGCCCTGCCAAGACGGCGCGGATGAGCCAGAGCCCGGCCCAGAAGGCGATCACAATGACATACGTGCCGACGACCACCGTGGTGATGGCCGGCATGTTCGTCGCCATCGCCAGCCCGGCCACGGCCTTCACGTCCACGGTCCAGAGCAGGAGGATGGCAGGAAGCATGAGGCGGGTGCGGCCGGCGAAGCATCGAGCCAACATGGCAAGCCGGGCCAGCGCGATCCCGCAAAGGAAGATCATGCTCAGGGCCGCTTCGCCGCCAAGCCATAGCGGGATCGTCAGCCCCGCCGCCGCGAGGCCGAACCCCAGGTAGATGCCGGCCAGCAGTAGCCATCGCCGTTGAGCCCAGGCAAACACGCCGCCAGCAATGATCGTGTGCACCAACGTGCACGTGGCGATGAGGATCAGGTTGCCCGGAACGGTGGCGCCCTGCTCGCGCAGCAGCAGGCCGACGGCGGCGCCCAGAAGGCCGCCCCCAAGCCAGATCACAAGCCAGTAGATCCATCGTCTCGGCATGGCGTCCGTCGTGGGCATGTCGATCCGTACCGTCGGATGTCCGTCAGTGATCGGAACGGGGAGGATTCGGTGTGCTTGTCTTGTCCTGGCCTTCGCCCGCGTCGTCGTCACGCATGAGATCGTCGATCAGCGAGGCATCCGGTTCCGGTGCCTCCGTCGCCGATGGCCGGGGTGATGACCCTGCCGTGGGCGGCGAAGCCGGTTCCACCAGTCCGTCGATGGCGGCAACATCGGCCTTCGGAGAAGTCGGACCGGCCGTCGCCGGCCGGGGCGGTGTGGTCGGTGCCCCATCGTCCATCAGTGCGTCGATCACGTTCTCGGCGCTATCTTGGGCGTCACCCTCTTCTGAAACGAGGAAGTGGGCCAGGGGGCCGTCGCCACGTGCGCCGCTGGTGGGGTCGCCGTGTTCCAGGGCCTCATGGACGATGTCGAGGAACAGTGAATCAAGGTGTTGGCGGGGCCGATCCAGGCTTGTGATGTGATGCCCGTTGGCCTCAAGTACTTTTTCGACCTTCTCAATGGTGGCCGCATCGAGGTCACCGGTCTGGATCGCCGTGGTCCCCGCCCGGGTCAGCAGTGCGTCGATCGTGCCTTCCTTGTGAATCTTGCCGCCGAACATGATGGCGACACGTTCGCAGACATCTTCCACGTCCGCCAGCAGGTGCGAGCAAAGAATGACGGTCTTACCCCGTCTCGCCAGTTCATGGATCAGGTCCTTGACCTGCCGGGTACCGATGGGGTCGAGGCCGGTGGTCGGTTCGTCCAGCACGAGCAGATCCGGATCGTTGATCAGTGCCTGGGCAAGACCGATACGCCGCTGCATGCCCTTGGAGTATTCCCCGACGGGTCGCCGCTGCACCGAAGTCAGACCGACCATGTCGAGCAGCATGTCGATGCGTTGGCGTCGCTGGGTGCGGTTTTGGTAGAAGAGTCGCCCGTAATAATCGAGCGTTTCGCGGGCATTGAGAAAGCGGTAAAGGTAGCTTTCTTC
>Ga0310342_100000408_pt1 | contig 24078 bp, 18 predicted proteins | sample S15DNA20500_MG_FD_206155 | JGI IMG/M metagenome (GOLD analysis project Ga0310342, IMG submission 206155) | Marine microbial communities from station ALOHA, North Pacific Subtropical Gyre - S1503-DNA-20-500_MG | ecosystem: Environmental > Aquatic > Marine > Oceanic | place: Pacific Ocean: North...
TTTACTCCTTTAAGTTTTTTAGCCTGTTTCATCTTTGGGGAATCTGGCTTGGCATGGTCTTTCATTTGCAGGAACTCTGCTCGCTTTCGCGTGTTGTCGCCACTGATTGCCTCGTCGATGCACTCGCCAATGATTATATTGCCTTGTCACTTGGCATACCGGTGGAGTTCATCACGTTGAACTGATATAGATTGCTCCTGTTGATCGGTACTCATCCGAAGGTGTTAGAACCGCATGTTCGTTTTTGCTATTATTGAGAACAGCCATGGCATGTTCCCTTCCCATATTTTGCAACGTTTCTTTTTCGATGAACTTCTTTTTGGTCACGGATATTTTTCTCTGCAAATCGTTTTTACGGAGTCAAGTTCCAACACCAAAACAAGATGATATCAAAGGGTAATGGGTAAAGCCAGTATCAGCAGTTTCTGTCATGTGCACAAAAAAGGTCTGCCTTGCTGTTGTTTTCTGGAACAAATTGGCTACCAGAAATTCCTACTTGGGAGATAGAAAATACCGAGGCAGCTTTTTACCCCTCGTCCGCGTAGTGGCAGGCGATACTTGTTTGCATTAACTTGATTAAGTACGCCAACCCTTAAGGACTCAATGATGAACCGACAAAATTCCACTTCTGTCTCCCGTCGTCGCTTTTTAACTTCCACCGCTGCAGCTACAGGATTTTCCTTCACGATCGTGCCACGTCACGTATTGGGCGGCGTTGGTCAAACACCCCCCAGCGAACGTGTCCACTTCGCCGGTGTCGGAGCTGGTGGTATGGGAGGTGCCGACATCCAGGCGTTGGCCTCCTTGGGAGCGAACGTCATTGCCTTGTGTGACGTCGACCAGGTCCGCTCGACCGGCGTGACCAAGAATTTTCCCAAAGCAACAGTTTACAAAGATTTTCGTAAAATGTTGGACAAGGAAGAAAAAAACATCGACGCTGTCAGCGTGGGAACACCCGACCATCTTCATGCCATGGTGGCGATGGACGCCATCCTCCGGGGCAAACACGTCTACTGCGAAAAGCCACTGACCCATACCATTTACGAGGCCCGCCAGTTGACGCTGGCCGCTGCAAAACAGCAGGTCGCCACGCAGATGGGCAACCAGGGGCACGCAAGCGAAGGTGCCAGGCTGACCAACGAATGGATTCAAGCGGGCGTCATCGGAGAAGTGCGGGAAGTCCATGTCTGGTCCGACCGCGCGGGCAAACTATGGAAACAGGGCATCGGCCGCCCCAAGGAAACGCCGCCTGTACCGGCCACCTTGGATTGGGATTTATGGCTCGGCCCGGCGCCCGAACGGCCCTACCATTCTGCCTATGCACCGGTGAAGTGGCGTGGCTGGTGGGATTTTGGTACCGGCGCCATGGGTGACATGGGCTGTCATATCGTCGATCATCCGGTGTGGGCCTTGAACCTCGGTAGCCCGACGGCGGTCGAAGCAGTTAATACTTTAGACGGCTCAGTAGTCGACGGCAAACCGAACTTAGAATCATTTCCGATCGCGACGATGATCTACTACGATTTTCCGGCCCGCGGCCAATTACCTCCGGTGAAAATGACCTGGTACGAAGGGGGATTGATGCCTCCCACGCCGCTGGAATTACCGGCCGGCCAACAACTGCCCAGTAACGGTGTTTTGTACATTGGCAGTCAAGGTAAGATGTTTCACGGATCCCACGGCGGCATGCCGCAACTGTTGCCCGGTGAGCTGGTCGAAGAGGCTCGCACGGTCAACAAAACCATGCCGCGTTCGCCGGGCCATCGTCAGGAATGGTTGTTAGCTTGCAAGGGCCAAGGGACGGCGTTGTCCAACTTCAGCTACTCAGGCCCTCTGACGGAAACGGTGTTGTTAGGTGTCCTTGCTCAGCGCGCGCCGGGGCGAAAATTGCAATGGGACAGCAAAACCCTTAAGGTCAAGAACATGCCGGAACTGAATCCACACGTCCACAAGGAATATCGCAAAGGCTGGCAGTTGTCTCTGCTATAGGAAAAGCACCTATTCTTTTTAATGGATTATTGGTTGCTCCAATCGAGGCAATAGAATTGAATTGTCCCGATAGGCGAGCGCTCGAATAGGTGGTCCCGCAAACAATGAGAGTCGCCCCAAGGCGCTGGTACTCATTCCCCATCCGCCATGATTCTGTCCTATTAACGCATCGCCATGCGCAGCGCATCACGCCATTCTTGAATCGGAGATTCACGAAAGCCGCACCCCAGCAACTTCTATTCTGCGCAGTAAAAGCTGCGCGCAGCCGGCCGCAGCACCTATCTACTGCCAGTGTGGCCGTGGCAATGTCGATACAGTAGAAGTAGCGGCTGCACTAACCGTAACAGCAACGTACAGCTTTGCCGCCCGGCGGCTACTCGGGAAAAAGTTGCTTCAGCTGCCGAAACAATGTGGCAGCAACTATCAACCAACTGTGTATTGAAATTTTCGCCTACCGTGCTCTGCCGACTTGAGCCTCGGGAGTTGAGGGGCCCGCCGGAAAACCTACGGGTCATCTACATCGACGGATTTGCTGTTTTCTTTGATGTTTTGCCTATTACTGTCGACAGAACCAATCGCCAGGGTCGTGCTGTCGCAAATGGTTCTCCTCCCAACAGTGTCCAATTCCCACGTTTCCAAGCTGACCTGTCAATTGCTGGACACCGAGTTGCTACGCGTTTATGCTCACGTTGTGGCGGCAGGTAAGGCAAGAGTGCTCATTAAAATGCCTATCTATATTCCTTTTACGGTTAGAGTAACTGATTTGGAGACTCATGTTTATCACACGTCTTTGGAAAGTGTTGGAAGAGGATCGGCGGCTGATGAGTTGGTCGGTCATCTTTGGGCTGTTGTTTACGGGCCTGGGGATCATTCCGCCGTTGTTGATCCGTGAAATGATCCGGCGGCTGCAAAGGCCCGAAGTGGTTGGCGAGTTTCTGATGCTTGGTCTGACGGTCGGCTTGATTTATCTATTACGAGGTATCACTCGGTATTTGTACGGTCTGATGTCCCACGTGGCGGCCTATCGGTCGCTGCACCGGCTGATGAACATGGTCTATCGGCATCTACAGGGGATGTCACCGACCCATTTGAACCGGCAACACTCTGGAAACCTTGTGGCGCGGACGGTCGGTGACGTCGAAGCCATCGAGGACTTCATCGCCCACGGCATCCCCGAAACGATGCTGGCAATCGTCATTCCCGTGACGATGAGCATCGTATTGTTGATGATCAACTGGAAGCTGGCGCTGGTTGCATTGTTGCCATTGCCGATTGTCGCCGTTGGCTTATATCTCATCACCACTCGTGTTAAGAACTATTGGCTAGGCGTTCGCAGCCGATTCGCCGAACTCTCAGCCGACATTCAGGATCATGTCTCCGGACTGTCGGTAATTCAATCGTTTGTGCAGGAATCCGAGGCTGCTGGGCGAATCGAAGAGCAAAGTCGACGTTACCGCGACAGCATTATTTTTGCCAACCGGTGGTCCCTGGTTCCTGCGGGAGTGATCGAGTCGGCCAGCGGAGCTGGACTGGTGTTGATCGTCTGGGCGGGTGGCTGGATGGGATCGAATGGTCCGCTCGACGTGAACGTACCGGATCTCGTCGTGTTTCTCATGTATCTCGGGCAGATTTTTCTGCCGTTTCTTCGGCTCGCCAATTTGACGGAAAACCTTCAGAAAGCGGCTGCCAGCGCGGAACGGGTTTTCGAACTGCTCGATACCAAATCGACCATTTTCGACGCCCCCGACGCGAGGATTCCGGACGAACAACGCTTCGACATTGAATTCCGTGGTGTCGACTTCAGCTATCGGGAAGGTCTGCCGGTCTTGCAAGATGTCTCGTTTCGTATCGGCGACGGGGAAACGGTGGCAGTTGTCGGCGCGACAGGCGTGGGAAAGACAACCGCCTGTCATTTGCTGGTACGGTTCTTCGATATCGATTCTGGCTCGGTTCGACTTGGAGGCTGTGACGTTCGCACATTGCCGTTGCATTACCTGCGCAACAATATTTCCCTCGTTTCGCAAGATGTGTTTTTGTTCCACGGCACGATTCGTGAGAACCTGTTGTTGGGCGATGCCGATGCGTCCGACGATGACATCCGGACGGCAGCTCAAGTCGCCAATGCCGAGGAGTTCATTCTGTCATTTCCAGACGGATATGAAACGGTAGTAGGAGAACGAGGCGTTCGTCTTTCCGGCGGCCAGAAACAGCGGATTGCCATCGCGCGGGCCCTGCTGAAAGATGCTCCAGTGCTCGTGTTGGACGAAGCCACCAGTGCGGTCGACGCCGAAACCGAAAGCCTGATTCGAGAAGCGCTTCGCCGGGCAGCAACCGGTCGAACGGTGCTGATTGTAGCACATCGTCTTTCGACCATTATGGCCGCCAACCGGATTGTGGTCCTCAACCAAGGCCGAGTCGTCGAGACTGGTAGTTATGAGGAACTGGTTTCCGCACAAGGACAGTTCACCCAACTGTGCCGATTGCAGGAAAACGTTGTGTGGTGATTGAGAAATTTGGCTTCTTCAAAAATTCAGGTTTTTGTAGTTCCAAGACGAACAGAGCCTTCAACACACTGTTGACATAGGAGTGACATCACGATGCGCATCGCCAGCGGCGGGGTTCAGCACGAATCGAACACTTTCTCCAAGATACCGACCACCTTGTCCGACTTCCAACGGGACAGCGGTTGCGGTGAGGAATTCCAAGGTGGAGACGTGATTTTTGATCGTTATCGAGGAACTGGGACAATCCATGGCGGATATATCGATGCCGCAGAATCGGCAGGCGTCGAGTTGTTGCCATTGATTTGTGCTAAGGCACAGCCGGCGGGACCGGTCACCAAGGTGGCATTTGATACGTTGTTGGGCCGATTTCTGGATCGGTTAAAAAAAGTGCTACCCGTCGACGGTATCGCCCTCGATCTGCACGGAGCAATGGTCAGTGAAGAGCACAAGGATGCGGAGGGAGAGTTCATCAAAGCCGTCCGGGAACTTGTTGGCCCGGATGTCCCGATGGTTGTCACCCTCGATCTGCATGCCAACATCACCCTGCAGATGGCAGAACTGTCCGACTCGATCATCGGCTACGATACGTATCCTCACGTCGATATGCGCGATCGTGGTCGCGAAGCGGTGGAACTGCTAGTCCGTACAATTCGCAATGAAGTGCGACCCGTACAGGCGTATCGCCAATTGCCGTTGATCACGCTGCCGCCGAAGCAATGCACACTACGAGAGCCGATGCAGAGCCTGATCCAGAGCGTTTTCGAATTGGAGTCCGAGTCGGGCGTGCTGACGGCGACCGTCTCGATGGGCTTTCCATTTGCTGACATTACCGATGCGGGCGTCTCGGTTCTGGTCACGTGCGACGGTGATGCCGATCTGGCCCGTCAAAAAACGAACGAACTGGCAAGCCGGGTGTGGAAGTTACGGGCTGAACTGCAACCAGAACTGACGCCGATCGAACAGGTCATTCAATTCTGTAACGAGCACGACAACGGCCTGGTAATCGTTGCCGACGGCTCCGACAATCCGGGCGGCGGAGCTCCGTGTGACGGAACAGTCGCTCTGCAGGCGTTGATAAAAGCGGATTTCCAGGGAGGCGTGGTGGGCATATTGCGCGATCCAGAAACAGTCGAACAGGCCCACGCTGCCGGAGTGGGTCTGACCATCGACGCACGAATTGGTGCGAAGACGGACGAATTGCACGGATCACCAGTCGAAGCGAAAGCGTACGTCCGCACGTTGAGCGATGGCCGATTCGTTCACCATGGACCGATGATGAACAATTTGCCCGGCGATTTCGGACGAATGGCGGTGCTGGTCATCGGCGGCGTGGAAGTGGTGGTGTCGACGCATCGTCAACAGCTACTCGATTGCCAGATGCTGCGGATCGTCGGAATCGTGCCGGAACATCTCCGATTGCTCGTCGTGAAAAGCGCAGTCCACTTCCGAGCAGACCTAGGTCCACTGGCATCTCGCATCTTCGACGCCGATACACCGGGCATTCACCGCCCCGATTTCGCAAGCATCGAATACCGCAGGCTGCGACGGCCCATCTATCCGTTGGATTCGGACGTGGACTTCGTCACTCCGAAATGAACGTGTCGGAATGCCTGCTGTCTTGTCGGAAACTGACAACCCGACCATGACGCCCACTCATGTTGTGTTGGTAGTACAGGCAAGGGTGTTCGTCAAATGCCAATATCATTCATAGGGTGACGTCAGCGTATCCTCAGGCAGTGGCAGGTAAGCCCCGAAATGTGGGAGAGCCTTTCTGAAGTTCAACGAAAGAAACGTCTCCAGTTTCCGCGCCCATTCGATGTCGGAGAGGCTCCAGGTGACTGCCCCGGAACCCTTTGGCGTGAAATGCTCACGAAAAATTTCTCGGTTCTCACTGAGCGAGAAAGCCCGCACTCCAATATCAAGAATTCAGGCGATTTTCAGCCGAATTTACTGTGAATCGGACAAACACCGGGGGGTGCCACATCAACATCAATTGGCCTGACTTTTTCAGGGTTGGTGTAGTTTTGCCTCGGGTAACCAGCGATAGATGCCCGCCGAGCTGTCGCTCCGATGACTCTCGGCGGTGAAAATAACAAATTCATCCTCACCCGTGACAAAGGCGCCAACTGTCTCGTAGGGTCTCGTCAGCAGGTAATCGAAGCTGCAGCCTTCGTCATAACTGATGACAACCCCCGTCCCTTGCCACGACGACGTGCGCCAGGTCAGTGCCATCCCACCATCGGGAAGTACAAGGGCCTTTGGCTGACTGACCCCGACCAGGCTCCCACCTGTCTTTTCCCACGTTTGTCCGAAATCTTTGCTGATCGCCAAGTCGTTCGATCCCCAGCCGGCCGGTCCCATCGAAATCCGCTCATTGCGGGAGCAGGCAACCCAGTTACCTCCGGGCAACTGAACGACGGTCATTTCGGAGTAGCGTGGTTCAGGATGATAATCTCCCGTTGCCCGAGGACTGGTGCGAAAGATAAACGAAAAATCGTCCCACGTTTGCCCACCGTCAAGTGAGCGGAACACACCGTTGGAAGCGGAATAAGAGCTCATTTCCTTGTCAGTCACACATCCGAAGACCGGCATGACCACCGTCCCTGCGGGACTCTCAAGGAGGGCCCCTGAGGGAATGATCCATTTGAACGGTGCTTGGAAGGGCTTTCCAGTTTGCCAGGTTTTGCCTTCGTCGTCGGAATAGCGCATGACAATACTCGTATCGTAAGATTCACCAGAGAGCTTGAAAGTTGAGTGTCCACCCTCGCTGCCCACCTTTTTCGGCCCTCCCCTGCTTTTCCACTGCTGCTTTACCAGGATCTTCGCAGCGAGCCAACGGCCACTCTTGAGAACCACGAGGGCACTGAGATCTTCAGGCAACGTGGTACTCTCGATCTTCTGCCAAGTGCGGCCACCATCGGACGAGCGGCTGAAAGAATCGGAGATTTTGGCGATCAAATCACCAGCGGGTAATTGCGCTATTGTACGCAGGTTTGGAACGACCATCCGTTCGGCCAACACCCAGCGACCGGGAGGTCTTTTCGGCTCGGAGGAAGGTGCCAAAGCAAGCCTGCCGTCAGGCTTGTCCAGCCGGTAAAACACGGCTTGAATCCGTTCGAGATCGTAAGGAATATTCCGCGACTCGGGTCCATCGATTTGGGCAGTGCCGCGCTGCTGATCGGTGAAAACGACGACCGCGTTTCGCTCGTCCAGCGGTAAGACCGATGGATATCCGTAATGCTCGAAGGGCCACTGGTCGGCGGGGGTGTTTCTTGAGGACGGTTGACCATTCCACGTGTCCACTCACGAGTCGTCATGCGAACCTGTTGAACTAACGTCTGGAACCCATTACGGCTCACTTCCAGTCGCATGTCCCCCCCAGCACACCACAGCGTGTTGGCGTACAAGGTATACTCACCGACGGCTGCCAAACCAGGCCAGGCACCCGGCATGAAGTGATCTGGCTTCGTCCACGTGCGACCCTGGTCGTTGCTCCACAACCGGCAGAGCACGTGCGGTGTGCCGGGCCCTTCATTGACCGGGTTGGGTCCGTCCCCGGATTTATTCAGACGACGTGCGGTTACCATCGCCAACCAGCGGCCGTCGGGTAACACGGTGAGCGACGGACCTTCGAAACTGAAACGTGACGTCACAGCTGCACCGATCATGGGCTCCGGGCCGCGAGCTATCCACGAAAAGTCCCCCCAGCTCTTCCCGCCATCTCGCGATCGCAGCAACCCACAGTTGTGAACCGTGCGCCGCAGACTCTCTTTCGTCGTGGCTCCGTAGATCGGCATGATCAACCCATCGCTAGCCTCGATTAACCTTCCCCGCGGCGCCCACCAATGAAGTGGCACATCGAATGTCGTATCAAGCGTTTTCCAGCTCGTGCCCGAATCGGCGGACACAGCCATTCGAACCTGGCAGGTTGTTTGTTGTTTTCCCATCACAGCGATGGGCAGGATGAACTCGCCGCTGTTGAGTCTTGTCATCGTCCCAGCAGCACGCGGCTCGCCAACACGACCGGGGTAGATTACCTCGGCATCGGACCAGGTCTGACCTCGATCCTCCGAACGCGTCAACAACAGATCACCAAGTCCTTTGGTCTCCTGCTCTGCCGTTTGGCGAGTGAACACAACCAGCAACGAACCCTTGCTGCCTCTGGCTAACGACGGATACCGCGCGCGTTTCTGCGCATCGTAAATGGAAACTCGTTGCACGCGTTTCCATTCGGCAGGTGCCGTCGTGGCAAGTAGACCTACCAACAACGAAAACGTTAGCCCCATTGTAAATCGACTACGAATCATGTGAGTCTCTCCTCTGCTTAGCGTTGCCCAATAGAACTAGGTCAAAAGGAAATCTATCGATAACCGACATGTGGTCATTAGTACAAATTCTAATTCTTTTGGTGGTCGTTTCAATCAACCAAAACGTTGTCGAACACCATCACCTGGAGTGGGGCAGCAGACTCGCCAGCAGGGACAAACGAGCAGAGGATACCGCCGGTCCATCGTCGCTTACCAGGACCGTTCGTGGAAGGGCTCCCGCGGCCAGGGAGGATAATTTTGTAACTGTGAATCGGACGCTCCCAAAAGTGATTTTGTCTAGCGACTTGCCTCGCTTGGAGTTGGTCACCGACTCACGACGGAGAGTTTTTTCGCGATTGGACCTCGATCACACTGACCACGCAAACCACCAGCGCAGTCACCACGATGCCGGGCACACTGAGCCATAGAAATCCGATCCGATCTGCCCCGGGCGTCATGAAGTAAAACCGGTACGGTACGACGATACCAACCGCCATTCCGACACACAGGCCAGCGGCTGCCCCGTTGGCGGTTGCCCAGCGTGTGCCAACACCTGAAAGCACCACCACGAGCAGCACGCCCCACAGAGAGAGGATGACTTGGCTGATCTCCATGATGGAATTCATTACCGTCTTGCCTTCCTGGCCAAGCAGCAGTGCGATGAGAAACACAATCACACCCCATAGCAGGGCAAGCCACTTTCCGGCGCGTAGCTTCTCTACATCAGTCGATGGGTTCCAGCCCCAACGCTGCAAGATGTCGATACTCGAAACGGTTGCCAGTGAGCTAATCACAGATGAGATTGACGACATGAGCGCCGCGAGCATGGCTGCCGCAATCAACCCCGGCAAGGGTGCCGGTAGTGTCGTGACGACGAAGTGGGCAAGCACTTTATCAGATTCCATTCCTTCAGGCGGGGCCGCGATCTTGTTGTAGTAATAGAATAAAAGAAGCCCCAAGCCGTAGAACGTGGCCATCAACGGCACCGCCATGATGGTCTTGATATATGCGGCCCGTTTGGCCGCTTGGTAACTCTTGGCACTGAGCAATCGCTGCACAACCATTTGATCCGACCCGTAGTCCTGTAGCGGACGCAATATCGAATAAATCAGAAGCAACTGCCAGAACGAGTATCGATCGTAGAGATTCAACTTGTAGAACTCTGGGTCCCACACACGACCAAAACCATGCCCCTGTTCATTTGCGAACAACCAGACGGCCGCATAGTCGTACCCGATCAAAGATGACAACCATGCACCAATGATCGCTACGCCCAAAAAGATCATGACTGTCTGCATGACGTCGGTAAGCATGACGCCGCGCATCCCACCAATCGTGGTGTAAAGAGTTGTGAAAACGACCATGCCGACGATCGTCCAGGTTGGGTTCCAGCCAGCCATGGCGTCAAACAGCTTGGCACCGGCAAAACAAGCGGTCGCAGCCCAGAATACCCGGCCAATCAGGAACGCTGTGGACGCCAGGAGTCGTGCACGCCAGTCAAAGCGTTCCTCCAAATACTGATAAAGGGTACTACTTTCGCCACGTCCGTAAAAGAAACGCAGAAAAGCATTCACAGCCACCGGAGTGAATAGAGCGTAGCCGACCGATCCCAACAGAAGCAGTACGCCATGCTGGTAGGCCTCGCTAGGAACAGCCACGAAACTGACTGTGCTGAAGAGCGTTGCAAAGAGGCTGATGCCCGCGACAAGTGGGTGGACCGACCGACCGGCCATGAAATAGTCCGCCTCGGTCTTTTGGCGACGGCTTGCCCAGACGCCAATGCCAAACGTAATCACGAAGTAGACCAGTAGCACGACCCAGTCGAGGCGATTCAACGTCGCTTCAACCAGCATAAATCACCTGTTTTGCGATGAGTCGTTTAGTAGACGCGAACTTCGCACACCCGGGCATGGTCCAATCCGTTGGTAGCAGTGATTCTGACCCGAATCGCGTCAATCGGACCACAGTCTAACGGATGCACTTTGCGGCGTTGATAATTATCCTCAACGCAACAAGCTTCTTTCCAGAGTCCGACGACACGTACTTCGATTACATAGTCACGCACGGTCTCGGGTTGCGAGACGCCCCACTTCATTCTCTTCGTGTAGGAATCTGCCAAACTCATGGTCATCACACGGTGCAAACCGGTATCAAAAATCAACTGTATGCGACTCGGCTCCATGGGTTCCGACCACTCCAGCATCAGCCAGGCCGGCAACGGGACATTAGGATTACTCATCCAACGGTGCGTTCCGGTGCTCGTCCGTTCTTTCGCAACACCATCGGAGCCGTGCACGCTGCGCGTTTGACCTTTGATACAGTTGTTTGCGGCACCATTCACCTGTTCGCTTGATGAGCTTACGGTAGCCCGGCGTGCAAGGTCTTGATCGTCTTGGTTGACGATACCAATCAAAAATACATCGTCTTCGAGTAATTGCTGCTGGATCGTTGCGATACCGGACTCGTTGGACGAAAGCTCCGCAGGGGAAAGACCCTTATCGACTGCATACGCAGCCGCGACACCGACACCCTGGCCTATTTCCATGCAGGTCGCCATGACACGGGTTGATGCAAACGCAATATGCGTCGCCGACATGTTCCTCCCAACAAACATAAGATTTTCGATATCGGCACTCACGCATGTTCGCAACGGAATATCATACAACAGCGGAACCTTATGTTGCGTGCAGGGTGGCTCGTCCGATGCGTCAACACCCATGAATGGGTGCGTGTCGATAAACCATCCACCGTAGGCAATGGCGTCGTGGTGGGGGATTGAAGTAATGACGTCTTTTTCGGTCAGAATGTACTGGCCGATAAACCGACGGCTTTCCCGTTTGCCCGGTACAAAACCAAACCATTCGAGCGCCCAATTGTCCGCACCGTGGTCACCACCGTTTTTGACGTGATCCCAAGCGCCCAGAATGATCGCAAGAAGCTCGTCGTTAATCTCCTCGTTCTGTTTAATTGTGTCGAGGTGGCCTCCCCATTCGATCCACCAGTAACCGTACTCAAGGTTCAAGTCGCCGTAAAAACCTGTTGTGGAAGCGTGCGGCCGTAAATGTAAATCCTCTTCACTGAAATCCCGTGCCCAGTCTGGCGCAACAAACGGGATTGGGTGATCGTGCTTGCGTGCCTGAAACATTAGACTCGATCCGAGTCGCATTGAATCGGGTTCTGACGGTGCGAGAGATTCGCCGTGTTGGTCTGTCGATTCACGTCCTTCGACAAATGACGCGCCTGCTTCCACGCCAAGCCGCCCGTCGCCGGTAGCATCAATGTATATCTGAGCAGTGATCGTAAAACGATCTTCGGTGGACTGGCGGTCGGCAGTAATCGACTGAATGATACCGTCAGCCACATCGGCAGCTAGGACTGTCGTGTTGAGCATCAATTGCAGATTCGGCTCGGCACGACATTTCTCGTAGAGAATCAAATCGAACATCGAGGGAGATCGTTGCGCATTTCGCACACAATTTTCCAGGCGAATCTCTTCGATAAGGCCCGTTTCGCGAGCCTCGGTTTCAAGCTCACTGCCCCGTCCGCCACTTTGATCAGAGCCCACCACGTGCATGCGGATCTCGCTCGACGCATTGCCGCCCAGCACAGGCCGATCCTGGCAAAGGATGACCTGGACACCTCGTCGAGCCGCAGACAAAGCGGCCCCCACACCTGACATACCACCGCCGGCAACGAGCACGTCGCACGAAAAGGAGTGACTTTCTGTCATTTGGTTGGTTAAGTATCTGGGGAAGGCAAGCGATTGTGTATGACGATGAATTCCAAGCTATCAAACTGCGGCAATTTAGTCACGGGCTGTGCTGGATAGTGGAAACTTTTTCATGTGCCCCAACTCTCAGCAGATAAACCTTTTGCAAAGGGAGTCCCCTGCTGCAAGGATTAACGTCATGAGGTCGAGTCTTGAACCGCTGAAAAGAAAAACACTGTACTTTTCCACTTTTCTTCTGTCTTCCTGTACCCTTGCCCCGGATGTACTTTGGTGAAAGAGCATTTCGCGTTATTCGCCCAAGCCAATTCACTCTATTTTACTTGGCCGTGACTGATCGAAAGGTGGCAAGGCCAGCAATTATGGATTAGCGGAACGTTCGAGACCAGCGACTCGGGCTCATACCGGATGCCTGATCTGGCATGTTAGGAGGTTTGTTCCCGCCATGAAAATCACCTTGTCGTTGGTTACGACTTCCTAGGAGGATTCGTATGTGGGGATCCACATTTTCTAAATCAGCTGCTTCCCATTCGCTTACCTCCGCAACAGGACCTGCCCAGGCAGGACGGTAGGCGATAGCTAATAATTCACGTGGTCGATCCCCAATGTTCTGAAAGTTCCCATGAAAGACGCGGTGATGAATCAGAACAGCCGAGCCAGCTTGAACCGTTACCATGACCTCTTCGGGATGTGATTGGTAACGCAGGTAGGGATTAGCGTCGGCGTGCAGGCAGAGATGTGAGCGAGGAACAACACGAAAGGGGGAGATTTCGGGCGTCAGATTATCCAAATAATAGAGGACGCGAATTAGAACGGGACAGCTTCCCTCATATCCAAAAATTTCGGATCCGTAGGGTTGGCCATCTGTATGGAGACTAATGCCCGGATGGCCCGGTTCACTGCGTGCGTAGGCATACGTCATCATCACGATCTCATCTCCCAACAGGTTTTGCAGGAAGGCAATCGTGGTGTGATGCCCAATCAGTCGCGTGATCTCTGGTCCGGCAAATTCAATGTTTGCTGACCCGCGTTGAAATGGACTGTAATCAACCGCCGTCGTTTCTAGCTGCATGGTCTCGTTCTTAAGTGCCGTGATCTGCTTGGCATCAAGGAGATCCGGAAGAACGAGATAGCCTTCTACTTCCAGTTGCTGAAGCTGTTCTGGTGGGGTTAAGAGAGACCAGTCTCTGTTGTCGATTGTAGGGGATGGCATCTTATGAACCCACTTTGGCATGGATTGCTTTTACGGTTGCTTCGGCACGGAAATCGATAATTCGTTGCCCCCATACGATTGTCTTTTCAACGGGATCGAGCTTAACACCGTTGATGCTGAATTTCCCAACAGCAATGCGCTCTTTCGTCCGGACACTGTCGGGATCGACGGCCATCATCATGGCCGTCATGCCAAAATCATCGTGATAGCCTTCCGGCTCCTGTTGGATCCCCTGCTCTTGGAGCCACTTTCCGACAGCGGGAAAGTTGTAGTATTCCGGGATGTAAAGGATGCGACCTTTTTTATTGCTGGGTTGGGCATTTAGTTTTTTGGCAACCGCTTCCATACCCGTTTGATTGCCGCCACTGTCGCCAATCAATACGATGTTTCTGAAGCCGTGGGTGCGCAAGGAACGGCAGATGTCCATCAACAGGCTTTGGTAGGTTTCCTCGCTGACACTGATGGTACCCGGATATTTCATGTGGACAGTTGGCGGATCGATGTCACCTTCCGGCACAAAAGGGACAATCGGTGCAATTAAGGCGTTGCCAAGTTTGCGAGCGATCGCCTCGGTGGTTCCACGCAGTACCACATTGTGTTTGCCAGTAACTAAATAAGGGCCGTTTTGTTCGATTCCACCGGTTGCCACGATGACCGTCTGCTTCCCCGAACGCATGTGGTCGCGGACTTCCATCCAAGTCATGTCTTCAATGAAGAGCGTGTCGCCGGTAGCGATCGGTCTGATGCTGTTGGGATCTGGGGCTATAGGATTCGGTTTCGGGGCAACCTGCAAAGCTAAGAGGGCCAGGCCGGAAATTCCGAGAGATCGTAACATATGAAAAGCTCCTCAAAAAACTGAACGAACCGTAATCGTCAACCGCCTGAGCTGTCGAGAGCACTCCGTATACCAATACGTGTTTGCGAGGGTCCTTTAATATACAGAAAATCAACAGGTCGTGTGTGGTCAGCGGGTTGTTGATAGGAAGTTTAATTCTCTTGGTGGGTCGTTCGGCAATCTTTCGGTCGTCGTCGTCCGTGCTGCCAACCGCAGCTACTTCCATTCGGGCGGCCGGGACAACTCTGTCGGTTTTCGTTTGGCCAGAACTTACGACTTATCACCTTAACCACTTTACCCCTTCACCTGGCGAATCCGGGTGGAAATTTAAGGATGAAGAAATGGGACGCGATCTAACGGTTAAGAGTAACTGGTGGTATGCAGCGTGAGAACATGCGAATGTTTGGAATTGCGAGGATAGGTCCATGACATCCAAATACTCGAAGGACCAGCAAGTTCCTCTCTGATTACCTACGGACGGCCACGCCCACACACGTCACCACTTCAACCCCACGCTTTGGGCCCAAACGTAATGGTCCATCCCCTCGGTCATGACCACATTGCCGACGAGCTGCTGGGCACTTCTTAGATAGGCTTCCAGCCGACCCTGTCGCTGATGCGGATCCTTCGTGATGTTGGCTTCCGTGAACTGAATAGGTAGCCGCGAGATGCGGACCAGCTTTTTCATCTCGTCGTTCCCGGCCAGAGACTCGGCTTTGTCCATGTACGCATACCACCGCGAGATCATCTCTGGAGCAATCCATGAGTAGTCCACACTACCTAAGCCGCCGTGAACTCCCTGTTTCTGAAACGCGGTACTCACGTCGTCCAGGTACGCCTCGATGACCCGCCCTGCCTCCTCTCCGTAGTACGCTGCACAGAACTCGCGTCGCTCCTCACGCCAGTCCAGGTCCGGGTTCCACATCAGACGGGCGAGAAGGTAGGAGCGGAGCTCGTTCATCTCGCCACCGAAACGATGGCCCCACCAGGCGTTCTGGGTACCTTGGCAGAAAACCCCTTTGACGCCGACCTGGCGAAGGTAGCGCATGTCGTCTGCGAACGTCGTCATGTTCGGATGGACGAAGAACCAGTTGTCAAAGTTCATCTTGTAGAGCCAGACGTAGACTGATCCCGCAGAGCGCAGCCAACCGGCTAAACGTTTGCGATAGTTTTGGTTATTTGGACAGTCAGGGTCGTCCAGCGAGTGAAACTGGCACGCCGTGATCTCGGCGTAGAAGACATTCAACTCCTCATGTCTGACCGGAACGGTCGGCGGAATTGGCGTGTACCCGTACGCCAAGATTCCGATCTTCGGCGCGTCTGGCTCGTCTTCGAGTAGCGTGTGGACCTTGGCGGCGAAGTGGAGCCAAGCAGCGCCGCCACCTGTCATCGCATCACCGCCGACGCTGACGTGCATCTGCTGGCAACGCTCACACTCGCACCAGTCGTCATAGTCCATCTGCGAAATCGAGTACCACACGTCTCCCTCGGAAAGCTGTCGTCGCGTGTCCAGTAGCGTCTGCGCAGCAATCTTGGCCACATCGGGATGGGACAAGCAAATCCCCGTCCAACCCTTTCGGTTCTCCCTCGTGGTTCGGCCACTGCGAGGTTGGTCACCTTCACCTGTCCAGAAATAGTTTCGGTGATTCTCGAGATACTTTTCCGGCGGTACTAGCATCAGGGCTGTGTGCTGCTGCCAGGAATGGGAATACCCCGCGCGCCAGCCCTGTTCCGGTCCGAGGGAAGGCTTCGTGAAGTTCTTGTTCACGCAGTTGTAGAACGACCACTCGTTGTCCATGCCGGACCAGAAAAACGTGTCGCGCCAGTCAAACGCTGGTTCATAGTGGCGGTTTATCGGTGGCAGAACCAGGCGTTCGACCTTGGGGATGCGCCGCAGCGATGGCGTGAACCAGCGGCAGTTGAACTCGTCTGTCAACAGGGTATTGACCCCGTACAGAACGCCGCGCGGCGACCCGCCGACGATCACCAAGCGTGCGCCGTACGTCCGGATGCGGAACGCCTCCGGACCGAATGATTCGTGTCGCAGCGCAGGGTCGATACAATCCGCGTGGCGATTGAACCCGACGACGACCTCTCGGTCGCCCAGGGCATTTTCGTCGCTCACGATCTGGAGATCGACGCCGGTGATCTCCGCGACGTATCGCTGCAACTGCCGGGCGGCGTGGAGGTCTTGCATGCTTGCATCCATCGCGACGACGATGCGGTAGTCGGTCTTCCCATCCTCGACGAGCACGAGCTCGTCGCACGACGCTGACGATGTGAGCGCCAAGCACCCGATGACACCAAGCAACACATTCTTTTTCATTGTGGCACACACTTTTCCATTCGGATTTGACTGAAATGATAACTGATAATTGATGGGCGGCTTTGCCTACCCCACCGCCACAGCGTGAGCATAAACATACAGTAACTCGGTGTCCAGCAGCCACTGACTCACAGAGCTAATTGCGGCAGTTTCTCGCCCGTGCAACCGAGAGACAGCCAATCGCCAACACCAGCAGAATCAATCATGACGGTTCTAGTACGACACTGCCGTATTCATGGCGCCGGTGAAGTTGATAATCGCCGTGGTCAGGCCGACCGTACCGATGTCGTCTCACCGTCAGTTAGTGTCGAAGTGTGATGTAGGTCATATTTTCCAGCCATTGGCACCACACAATCGCACCAAGGCAGCTGTTTGAAAATCATTCACTTGTCGCGTACGGGGCTACCTAAGGCCCTTTCTGTCGCTTGGCTGCGAAGCTTAAGATGCATATATGAAAACCATCGTGCTCCAATCCGGCAGTAATGGAAACTGCTTTTTCGTCGAAGCTCGAGGTGTCCAGCTGCTCTTCGACGCTGGCATTACGGGCAAGCAGGCTCAACGACGGTTGGCCGCTCGGGGACAAAATATCTTCGCAACCGATGCCCTGATCATCTCACATAACCACGCTGACCACGTTATGTATGCAGGAATTTACTGTCGTAAATTCTCATTGCCTGTCCACATGACATCGAAGACTTACTCTGCGGCCAACACTAAATTTAACCTTGGTTGTATAGATCATTTGAGTCGCTTTCGATCCGGGTCCGCCCTTGAATTTGGCGATATTACTGTGGAGACCATAAGAACGCCGCACGACGCGGCGGACAGTGTAGCCTTCATCGTCGATGACGGGCGACACAGGTTGGGTATCCTCACTGATTTGGGACATGTTTTCGACGGTCTACAGGATCAAATTCATTCTCTGGATGCTGTGATTCTCGAAAGCAATTACGACTCTGCAATGCTGGAAAAGGGGCCGTATCCAGAAACTCTCAAGCGGCGCATTCGTGGCACTGGAGGTCATCTGTCGAACACTGAATCCGCACAGTTACTAAAGGCGGCGGCTAGTCAGCGTCTCAAGTGGACGTGCCTGGCCCATCTTTCTGAGGAAAACAATTCCCCGACAGTGGCCTGCCATGCACATCGAAGTGTATATGGCGATCGAATTCCGATTCACGTCGCAAGCAGGCAACGAGCCACGGACATCCTGGAAGTCTAACCGACTTAAACTAATCCTGCTTGATCGCTTCGGTCTGTACGAGAAACTGCAAGACCGTGCGACAAGTGAATGATGACTCTGGCGACAGCAATCGGCGACATCGTGGTCCAACGGGAATGAAAGTAAAAATAGTTCGAAAGAGTCCACCCACCATGCTCCGCTGGACCCTCTACATTCTTCGCAGGCTGGCCAACCTTCTCGGCGATCCCGTGGATACCACTCTGTGCCAAGTGTGCGAGGGCTCTCTCCCTCTTTTTCGACAATCTCCCCGGAATCCGCCGCTGCTGATGTTAGGATCTTCTAGCAAGAAGCAAAATTACTGTACTTTCACGGGGCTGAGCAAACTGGATGAGCTCACCTCCCCGGTAACCAAGGCGACTACCCTCGACTACCCTTTTCCCAGCCCGACTACCCCCACAACTTGCAATTCTACGCACCTTTTTGCAACGGTTTGCAAAAGCGATAAAGTTTCGTATCTTGTTGATAGTACAAGACCTTCAGGTGTTTTGACAGAGTTCGGATTCTACGTTCGGGATGTAGAGGTCGCTGGTTCAAATCCAGTCGCCCCGACTTTTTATAAACCTTGCCGAATCAAGAATTTATGATACCTGCCGATGGTCCGCGGTGCGGTGTGTTTCCTAACAAGAAAAACGACAATTGTCGTTTTAAGGAGAAGCACCATGCCCCGTCATGGCCATCTCCGACTCGATCTGGAGATGGCGCAGCGCGCCGGTCGTGAAGATTCGGCACTGACCCCAGCACGCGTCGGCCGTTGCCTCGCTTTTGTGAAATTTAAAGCGCAAATAAACCCATCGCCCGGATTTGATCCAAGCAGCGCCCGTGTTCCAGACCGCCCCAGAGTTCAAACTGTAACCCTGAATCCGGACGTCTGTCAGGGCCTGACTGTGAGCGTGTGCTCGGCGGAAAGCCCCGACGCCAACTCCCGTGCGCGAATCCGCCAGGATCCCGGTTCGTCGTTTGGCGCCAGATCGCACTGGACCGTTATCTGACCGCCCACAGCTCCGTAATAGCCGCTGAATTCGGCCATCCGGCTGTCGGGGTCGAGGATCTCGATCCGAACAGGCAAAACCGCGTCCAAGGCCTCGCCACGGTCGTCAGTGACGCTGACGGTGAAACGCATCGTACCACCCAACAACGCTTCACGCGGTGCGTCCACATCCACCTTGGCGATCGCCCGGCTGGTCACCATGAACAGCGTTCCGGCGCCGGGGCCGAAGTCGTGATCCATCTTCAACACCCCATTTTCAGAACGGACTGTGACGGTCCGGCCGTTCACCAGGTCGTATACGAAGCCGCTGGTCCGAGCGAGCGAGAGTGTCGTCGCGCAGGGCAGGCCTCTTTCCATGACAAGGCCGTATCCCCCCACATAATCGCCGTACTCGCGCCGGTCGTTCACGGCAAACAGATAGTCGGTCGAGCCAAATCGACGCGCCCGCGTCACGACATCGGGATTGGAAGAATCTGTGAAATGACGGTAGAGCGGATCCAGCTCGCGGCGCAGACCCGCCGCGCGCGCCAGCAGAGCGGCCTTGTCCTGATCCGGTTTGCCGGTATACGGGCGGCTCGGCAGCCGGATATCGGGGGTGATGGCGGGGGGTAGAAACTCGTCTGCAACCACCACGCCGCCGCCTCGCTGGAATTCCAGAATCCGCTCCACCACCGGCTGAGTCAGCACATCGCAATCGGGCATGACCAGCACGCGGAAACCGCCCAAACCGGAATGCACCACGCTCTCCTCGTAAATAATCTTTGGCTGGAGCTGAGCGTACTGCAGGGTCAAGTGCATGTCTTCTGTGTTCCTGCCGGTGCTTCTCTTTGCGGTAAACATCTGCGCTGTGAAGCTCTCCAACAGGCCCACGTCAGCAGAACGATCCGGAACCTGCAACAACATGGGGCCCAGCGGCTTGACCACGCGTCGAGTGAGTTCTGCCAGAACGTCCTGAGTCCGCGGATGCGTAAAGCAATACCCGCGGCTGGTGCCGGTGTCCACCAGCGAACCCCAGCCGTGGTACATGATTCCCTGGACCGGCCGCGCGATCTTGGACCAGAAAGCCTCACGGAGGTGGTCTGGCGCGATCGTGATAAAATCAGCGTCGGGGAGCCGCTGCCGCCACTCGGTCTTCGGCGTCTGTTCCTTTCCGCCCGGCGGCGGTTTGGGGGCGGTTTCGCTCCTGTACCAGATAGCCTGCGTGATTTTCATGACACGTTGCGGCTCTGGCGCACCCGCTGCCATGGCAAACACTTTGTCAGTGGCCCAACCGACGCGCAGCGGGTTCGGGTACGAGTACGTCCAATGCGAAAGCACGTCGAGTCCCGCTCCGTTGCCCCAGATACTGGGGCAACGGACGGCCGGGTCGAACCATGTCCAGATATCCTCCCGGCCGGTGGACTTCAACCCGCGGTGGGCTGCCGCATGCAGGGCGTTCCAGCCGTCGCCCTTCTTCCAGAACCAGCGATAGTAGACCAGGATCGGATGGTCGTGGGGCACCACGCGGCTGACCGGGAAGTCCCTGATCGATTTGTACGAGACCCCGTTCTTGTCCACCACCTCGGCCGGAATGTCCCGGCCGCCGGAGTGCGCGCGGAAAGACTCGCGGTCCCAGGCATGGAAGCAGAGCTGCGACCCGTCCCGGACTTCGGAGTTGATAAGTGCGGCGTCGAGGGCCGGATACTGACCGTAGTCACGCGCGACGGAGGCACCCAGGTTGTAGCAGAATTCGTCCGCTCCCGGGCAGAGTCCGCAGATGTCCCGCCTGGTATTCTGCCTGGCAAACCACTCACTTACCGTCGGCTTACCGCTGCGATCGATGCGGCGAAATTCGGGCGCGAAGGACCGCAGGTTCCAGCCGGGGCTGACATCTGCGGCGACAGCATGGCCGTGGGCGAGCGCAAAGTCCAGCGCGCGCCGATTGCGACTGATCAGGCCCGTATCGCCGGTTTCCGTCACCTCGCCCGTCCGATAGATCCGTTGGCCGTCCAGCTCGATGCCGATCGAGTGGGTGAAACCGATACGTTCGATTCGTTCCCGTTCCTTCGTATCGAGCAGGTTCACCGCGCCCCACATGACAACCGGCATGCGGCGGGGCAAGGGACGCGGAACAAGCGTCACCGAGAAAACCGCCGCGGAGCTGAGCGAGTGTCCGTCCGCGTCCTCCACTTGGGCCCGCACGCGGTACGCGCCCGGACGACGCCTGGTGTTCATCGCATAGCGGACAGGGTGAACTGCGTCCGCCGCCAGCGCCGGCAGGTTAACCCGGGTGGCCGGCAGACCCTCGCCCGAGATCGACAAGAACGCACTCGAAATAACCGACTTTCGATTGGATCTCACTGAACATTCGATCGCAGCGTTTCTCTCCATACGGCGAAAGGCCGTCCGTCCGGTGACCCGCAAAGAAACAGTCTCGGAATAGAAGTGTCGCCAATCACCGGTGATGCGGACTTGGTCGATGAAACCGGGGAACCCGTTGAACGAACCGCCGTACCTGTCACCAATGACCAGTTCCCTGCCGCCCGGCGTTACGCCCTGGCGCCCCGGGTGCCGCCCCTCACCATAAAGCTGGCCGTTCCGGAAGAACCGGCCACGTCCATTCCCGTCGTACGAAAAGGCGATGTGATACCATGTGCCGGGCTCGTAACGTGCCGGCAGCGAAGCGAACTTCACGACACCGTCGCCAAACCCGAGAACAGCCACCAGCACTCGGTACGCCGGCAGAGCCCCCTGTCCAGCACGATTTATCTTCAACGCGTAGTCCCGCTGACATTCCACCGCGGGATTCCGGTGTTTGTAGCAGACGTACATCTTGTCGAGTAGCGTGGCTTCTTCAACGCGGTCGAGTTCCGACTTCGGTTTGATCCACATTTCGATCGTAAAGGCACCTCGAGGGGTGAGACCGATGCTATTGGCCACCTGCACACCGTGGGCTTGCTGCTGGCCTCCCGGCCCGAAGGACTCCAGACAGGAACCGAATTTCCCCCCGGGATCAAAACGAGCGGATCCCCGTAGCGTCAGGTTGTACCCGTTGCCGGCGGTAGCTTGCTTCTCTGCGCCCGGCAGAAACTGCCACAGACCGAGCACCGCGGGTCCGGTGGCCTCCTGGTCCACGTACCGTTGCTCCCAGGGATATGCTGCCGATGCAGACTCAGGGACCGGTGCCACTGCACCCATGACCAGCAGCAGAAAGCTTGCCGCCCTCGATACATCCCACTGCGACGCACGGGCATCTGTGATCCACGTTCTTCGTCCCATCACCCGTATCGCTGCCGAGAGCCTTTGGGGTAGTGTTTTTGGGCGTTCATCAAAACGTCGCATGCTTGGCCAGACCCGGCTTATTCTAACAAAGGCCGGCAGCGCATTCATCGATATAGCCTTCAGTTTGTAGGGAACCTGTGAATACTCTCGAGAAACTCAGTTCACCGCGTCAATCAGTGGGACATGACTTCCTCAGTATTCCTCCAGGCCTCGGTCAAGTCTCCGGCAATAAGCAAGACGCAACCACGCAAGGTGCGAGACTCGCCTGCTTCGATACGCCCAAAATCAGGATTCGCATGGATGCACGAAAACGTCCGCATCCGATTCGATTGCAAGTGGTGCGTCGGTTTCCACGTCGTCGTCAGCACCGTGGATTCATCGGAACTCACAACCGCGATGATCCCGTCATCGCTTGGCTGTTTGGTAAAGCCCCATTTCTTTTCATGTCGCTCCGTCCTTTCAATCTGCTTCCGCCCTTTGACCAGGCTCATCCGATAGATGTCCCTTCCTCCATCGGTTGGACGACCATGATATGTCAGGAATTTACCACCACTGCGATAGTACGTTCGCTTCCAGTCCTTGTCCTCAAAGGCACCGCTTGCCCGTAACAACAGGCACACGGGGCAAACGACGTGCGTCCAAGCTTGATCCATTCGATTGCTTACCGTCAGCGAGGCAAGCCAACCTTGCTCGATTTCCTCGACGGTAGCCGTCAAGCCCAAGCGACCGTCGGGGTTCGTATGTTCATAGCTGAATCGTTGGTTTTTCTGTTGCCAAGCTATCGTTCCCCGCGCCCGCAAACCATTGTCCGTGTTGCCCAGCAAAACCAGTTCCGGCAACCACCACTGAGCAATGCCGCTGTTGTCGGCAAAGTGTAAATCAATGATGGGCTGCCACACATCGGCCCTGCCGCGCGAGATCGGCCCGTCGGCTCGGGCGGAGCGATCCCGGATCCCGAAACGAGCGGTCATCAGCAAGGCGGTTGCCGATGTTAGACATTCTCGTCGATTAATGTTGCTTAGCATAATAAGATCGCCTCACTCCAGTAACATAAGCCAATACAACACCTAAATGTAGTTTCGCGATTCTGGTTTATATTTGAGCCGAACGCGCTAGCTTCCGAGTCAAAATGATAGCGATTCCAATCCCAATACAGATACCCCACGCACCGGATGGACAGGTTTTTCCAGGTAGACCAATAGGTTCTCTGCCGCCGGTCGTCTCCCTACTGACGAGGCGGAAGAGCACGATTCAAGGTATTGTATGACAGCCTCCTCACCTTATTATGCTCATTATTATTCTCACGATCTATCACGGGGATTGCCGGGAAGTGCTGCCAGAGTTGCCGAAGGTAAGCCTGGTAATAGCCAGAGGTCTAAATGCTTGGCCTTGTCGTAGCACTTATCCCCCGCCAGTGTGGCTGTGGCAATGTTGCTGCACCAGGCTACTGCTGCAGCACTAACAGCAGCAGCAATCCCCTGATTTTCTGCGCGCGCTCCGGCCTGCAGCGGGCTCTAGGGTGGGTAGTAGGGTCTCGCGGGAGAGATACCAATTTCTTAGCATGGGATTAGCCAATTGCGTTGAGTGTGACTGCTTGGCCGCAGCAGCCTTGTTACATGATCCTCTTCCCAGCGGAGCGCAAAAGATGAAACGGCACTTTATTGTTATCTGTTTTCTGGCTGTTTGTT
>Ga0310342_100000409_pt1 | contig 24045 bp, 21 predicted proteins | sample S15DNA20500_MG_FD_206155 | JGI IMG/M metagenome (GOLD analysis project Ga0310342, IMG submission 206155) | Marine microbial communities from station ALOHA, North Pacific Subtropical Gyre - S1503-DNA-20-500_MG | ecosystem: Environmental > Aquatic > Marine > Oceanic | place: Pacific Ocean: North...
GTATAATCTCCACAGAGTACCGATTCAGGTGTTCGTCCCCCGTCGCCGAGTCGATTTACGCCTACCTGGCGAGGTTTTCCCATGCGTAGCCTGTTCGGTGTCACCCTGCTCCTGCTTGCCCCTCTCACCTCCGCTCAGATCCAGTTGAGCTTCGATGGATCGACCGCGGGGCCCTCGATTACGGCGCTCCCGGACGGGGAGGGATGGACTTCGGATGGCGGCACCGTGACCGTCGTCCCGTTTGGGGGCATCTCGGGGCCGACGAGTCAGTTCCCAACGGACCAGTCCCAGTGGTGCATCATGGGCTCGGCTGGGGCGGTCGGCAGCTTGGCCACGACACCGGGTGGCCCCGCGCCCTACCCGATCGCCGCCGGGGCGTCCGGGGTGGTTCGGAACACGGTGGTGATTCCGGTCGCTGGCGCCGGGCAGCAGGTCACCTTGTCGTTCGACTTCAACTACGTCTCCCGTGAGTGCGCTCAGTCGACGACCTACAACGACTGGTGCAGCGTAGACCTCGTTGATCCTGCCACCGGACTCAGTGTCCTTAACGCGATTTACCGGGACACCTGGTCGACCGAGCTCGTCTCGGGTGCGGTGACCCCAGACGAGACCGGGGTCGTGCCGGCGGGCTACTGCACCGGTGGCGCCCTGGAGGAGAACGTCCCAGGGACGTCCCATGCCGTCTCGGTCGTGATCCCAGCCGCGTTGCAAGGCAGCACGCTGAACTTCGAGGCGCACGTCGCCGACAGCGGTGACGGGTCGTTCAACGGGTTCATGTACCTCGACAATGTGCAGATCCAGGGAGGCACGCCGCCGCCCTCGCCGATGACGTCGACCATCACGACGGCCGCTGGGGCACACACCTACTCCGTCGACGCTCCCGCAACCCTGGCGACGGGCAACTACTACGAGGTCTACACGTTGGTCAGTCTGGACCCGGCGGTGCCCACGGGCTCGGGGGGCTTCCTGGGAATGAATCTGGACGCGTTCCTGGTCGGGATCTTCTCCCAGCCTCTGGGGTCCGCGCCGTTCCACATCCAGATGACCGGTCCGACATACTCCTGGGGCCCCTTCACGCTCCCACCTGGCGTCTCCATTGACTGGGTCACCGTGGGGATCAGCGGCGGCGCGTTGGTGGAGATCACCAATGCCCAGACCCGGTCATTCTGAGCTTCCGAGCCAACGTCCTGCAACAGCCTCCGTACGGGGCGTCGAGCGCGCTCCTCGGCGCCCCTCTCATTGAGGGCTCCGCGTCGGCGTGCACCTGTTTTCTGGGTGTTTGAGCGGACCCTACACGGAGGCCTATCTTGGCTGGGACCACCTCTAAGCCGTGCAACCGGAGAGGGACTCGTTGCACCTGTGATCGGATAGCTTCGCGAGCGCCTGTTACCGCGGACCGCCTGCCCCGTCTTGGTGACGGAGAACGAGGCATGGCGCTTACGGAACAGGAAACGGATCAGGAATCACGGCGGGCGGAACCGGATGACCTCCGGGCAGCGCTGGTCGATCTGGCCGAAGAGCTTGTGGGCTTCATGCAGCACCACGTCGGGGATATCCACTTGGGGGCGGACATCGCCCAGGACGCCCTAGCTCAGGCCTTCCAGGGGCTGGGCCGGCTCCGGGACCCCAGGGCCATGCGGGGCTGGGTCTACCGAATCGCGATCAACCGCTTCAACGACTACGTCCGCAAGTCGAAGACGCTTCGGCAGGAGCCCGGACCATTGCCCGAGCGCGTCGCGCCGGCAAGCGCTGGTCCGGTCCGGCAAGCGCTGGCTCACGAGCTCGACTCGGAGCTCCGTGATCAGCTCCTGAGCCTGCCCGAGCGGCAGCGGACCGTCTTGATGCTACACGGTGTACGGGGGATGACTCACCAGGACATAGCGACCGTCCTCGACATCACCGTCGACGCGGTGAAGATGAGCCTGTTTCACGCCCGCGAGAAGATGCGCGTGCGTCTGGAGAGTTACCTGGGCCGAGCGCCGATGAAGCGGGGCGCCCGGCGGGAGGGGCCTTCGCGATGAAGTGCCTCACCCCTGCCACCCTTCAGGAACGCGCCGACGGTCTCTTAACTGCGGACCTCCGAGATGCAGCGGATCTTCACTTGCGGACCTGTTCAGATTGCCGAGACGGGTTGCGCGCGCTGCAGCGAGTGGAGGGTTACCTGAGGCATGGGCGCGCGGCCAAGGCGCCGCGGTCGTTGGCCGAGTCGGTGCTGGATCGTGCGCTCGCGGGTCAGTTCGCCGCCCCCCGGGCTGCGCCGGCGTTCGAGGGGAGACCGGATGTGGCTGCCACGGTGGTGGCCGCGCGGCCGTGGCGTCGGCGTCTCGCGGCGGCAGCGGCTCTCGTGGTGGCGCTTCTCGTTCTCTCAGGGGGGCCTGGCGTCGAACGGCTTCCGGTCCTGGCGCGGGGCTTGGAGGCTTCCATGTCTCCAGGCGGGTCGGAGGGGAGCATGGTGCGGCCCCAGACCATTCGCAGCCTTCGGCTTGCGTGGCGGATGTCGTTGGATGCGGAGGACCGCTTGAGGGTGATCCGGGCCGCGGCGAGGGACAAGGTCGTGGGGTTCCGGGCGAGGGCGGAACGACTGGCCATCACGGCGTCGGCGGAGCAGTTGGAGTCCGCCGTCTTCGCCGTCGCCGGGTTCGGTGACGACGAGGCGGCCCGGTCGTTGATGCGGGTAGCCGGCCGTCGACCTCTGCGGCCCGGGATGCTGGCGGAGGCGTTCATTCGTACGGGTAGCGATCGGGTCGCGGATCGGGTGTGGGCACTCCTGAGCGAGGACGAACGGGGACGGGACGAGTCGTATGTCCAACTGCACCGTCTGCGAGGGCGCAGGGCTTCGCGCATTTTCGTCGCCGCGTACATCGGGGGAGACGGATCAGCAGCGCTGCGGCGTGTCATCACCGAGCGGCCGACGGCTCTGGCCCGTCTGCGGACCGAGCTCTCGTCGGTGAGCCGCGAGGGGCGTACCCGCATCCTCACGCTGCTCGGGGAGGCCGGTGATCGCGAAGCGGTGCCGCTCCTCGAGCGCGGGCTCGGCTCTGAAGATACGTGGTACACCGCCGTCCACGCGCTCAAGCGCGTGGCCCACGCGGGATCGCATGCCGCGCTGCTGGCGCTGGCTCGGGCGCTGCCTTTGCTGGAGGACGCGGCGGACTGGTCCGCGTCACGGGAGGCGTTGGCGCTGGGCCACGTTCTTCGCGAGATGAGGCCGGGAACAGGAGCGATGCTGCTCAACGCGCGCCGCGCGACGCGACGGGCATCGGACCGCCGCCGCTATCTCGTGGCCGCCGGCTTGACCGGTGATCCCAGCGTTCGCTCCGCGTTGGAGGCGGCCCTGTCGCGTGCGCAAGAGCGCCGCGCCGCATTGCTCGCATTGGCGGTGTTGGGCGAGCGCCCAGCCGTCGCCGCGATTCGCCCGTACAGCGTGTCCCGCGATCGAGGTACGCGCCGCTGTGCTCTCGCCTCTCTCGCGATTCTCGGCGGCTCCGAGGCGGCCACCCTGCTGTCCATGGCGATGCGGAATTCCTGTGACCGCCGTACCGTAATAAGTTGCGTTCGCTTCACCGCGGACCGTTGGGTGTCTCCCGTGTTTGTGGATGGACTCTGCTACCGGGACACCCGTGAGGATTGCTTGCGAGGTCTGAGGCGGATCGTCGGAGGCCGCGGTCCGCGGTCTGCGGATCCCAGGGCCTGGCGAGCATGGTTTGGCCTGGATTTGCAGAACCCCGAGCGAACGTGATCCCTTTCGGGGGAGATCGATGCTTCTGCCGTGACGACGACAGGTCTACGATTGGACCGAGTGGCCCGGAGTCTTTCGGGATCACGCTTTGATCGAGAGAATAAATAGATGACGATCCACACGCTCAGAACGATCTTGTTGGCCAGCTTGTTGCTCGGAACATGTGGCGCCCAGAACCCATCCCATCCGTTCGCGACCTTTGACGTCCGCTTCCTGCTCGCCCCAGGCGTGTCGGTCCCCTTCGACGCAGAGCTCCCTCTCTGGGGGCTTTATCCTGACGCGGGATCTGACGTGCGCCGCGGGCGGAGGACCGAGGGGCGCCTGAGCCTGGACAGCGTCGCGGATCTCGTTCGCGCCAACGTCGCGCCCGAGACGTGGGACAACGAGGGTTGTCAGATCCGCCCGGCGTCGGGCTCCATCGTGTGTCGTAACGAGCAATCCGTGCTCGCCGAGATTCGAGCGTTTGTTGACTACCTCCACAGAGCTGTAGGGCGCTCCATCAGCGTGGACGTGTGGCGTCTGCCCGCGTCTGGCGCTCCCGCTGCGGGGGTCGTTACGGCCGAGGTCGCTACGGGGCTCATCGCCCATCCGTCCGCCACGGTGGCCGGCAAGCTGGAGCTCGGGTCGAATCGACCCGGCCGGCTCCGTGCTGGCCACTTGATCACGTTCCTCGGCGACTACGACGTTGAGGTCGCGGAGGAGGCTCAGGTCGCCGATCCGAGGATGTTCGTGCTGCGCGACGGCTTAGACCTTCAGCTCGGCGTCTGGAACACCCCCGACGGCCGCGTCATCCTGCGCGTCTCGGGTCGTGACAGTAGCCTCGAGAAGCTCGTTAAGCGTGACACCGCCTCGACGTGGGTCGGGCAGCTCCAGCTCCCGGTCGTCGATTCGCAGGTGGTGAGCGGATCGGGCGTTGTCGAGTCGGGGGGAGGGATTGTCCTTGGCGCGGCACAGGGGGACGGGGACACCGTGTTCTTCGTGCGCGTTCGATCGGAGGCGATCCCGGATCTCGGTCCGGGAGGCGGCTGCGCGTTTATCCCCGCGGGCGCCGCGGCGGTGTCGTTCCAGCAAATGGGTCCGCTGCGCGTCGGCGTGCCGTCGCGATCCGGGTTCGACCCGAGTGGGATCGACGGCGTCGATGTACCCGAGGAGGACCGCATCCTCGAAGTTGATTCGCTGATAGAGATGGTCCGCGGCCACGTGGACCCGGATGGGTGGGACGAAGATCCATCGTGGGCCTTGTGGACGGCGGGCGACAACCTGTTCGTTCGGGCTCCCAAAGAGGTGATCGCGGGCGCAAGGGCCCTGGCGACGGCCCTGAACGACACCCATCTCACCAACGTGGGGCTCGAGTTCCGGATCGGTGTTCTGGACGCGGAACGCACCCGCGCCGTTTCGACTGGGCAGGCAGATCTCGCCGCGGTGGCTGGGCTGTTGGACACCAAGGCATGGGTGGCGACGTTGGCGGGCGCCGGGTTCCGGCAGCTGCTCGGCAGGGAAACGGCCTACCTGAAGGACCACGATGTTGAGATCGCGCAGAAGGCGACCATCGCTGATCCAGTCGTCGCGACGCTCTTCGCAGGGGTCGCCTTTCAGGGCAGGGCGGTGAGCGCTGGACCCGGCAAGGTGGGCCTCACTGGGGAGTTCCTCATCCAAGATGTCGTAGGAGAAGTTGCCCCAATCGACGGGAATGCGAATGATATTGGCGTCGTGGACATCCCGCGGACGTCGACGACGCGTGCCAATGTGGCGCAGATACTGGAGGACGGCCGGTGGGCCGTGCTCCGGCTGGCCTCGCGGCCTGAGGGCGAAGGCAGCCTGGCGATCTTGGTTCGGGTCCGACTCTGATCGGTTTGCCTGGGGCCGGTTCGTCGCGTTGAACGATGATTGAACCGGCCCCGCAGCGAGTCTCGGGGTCACTGGGCTCATAGACCAGGTGATACAGATGCTCACAAATGTGCGTCCCCACGTGCTGGCCGACGCGGTCGCCGGCTTCGCGGCCGCGTCGGCTATCATGCCTCCACCTCAAGGCGGCAACCAGCCTGCCGGGGACCAGCTATGACACATCACGTCCTTCTCGCCGTTTCGTTGCTGACCGTCCTTTGCTCGCCGTCCGCGCTTCTGGCCCAGGATTCAGAGCAGGCTGCCCGCGAGGCCGCGTTCAGCGAACTCATGTCCGGCTGCAAGATGGTCGGCGTCTTCACCACCGAGGGGTCGAAGACGCTGCCCCAGCCCGAGACCTACGAGCTGGGTGAGGTGATGAAGGTCGAGGGCGCCAAGTGGCGCATCAAGGCGAAGATCCAGTACGCAGGGAAGCGTGCGGTCAGCGTGCCGATCACCGTGAACGTGCATTGGGCAGGCGACACGCCCATGATCCAGGTCACCGATCTGAAGATCCCCCTCATGGGGACGTTCACCGCGCGCGTCTTTGTCTTCCGCGGCCAGTACGTGGGCACCTGGTCGGCGAAGGATCACGGCGGCTACATGTACGGGAACGTCATCCCAGCTCCCGTGGCGCCTGAGCCGGTCTCCACGGTCGTAGCTCCGGAAGATCCCAAGCCCGGCGTTGGCGCCTGGACCCAGTACCGCGGGGACGCGCTCAACACGGGGGTCTCGTACTCGAAGGTCCCGGACTGGACCAAGTTGGGGGTCAAATGGCGTTACTGGACGGGCTCGTATCAGAGCTCCACGCCCGCGGTCGCCGATGGGAAGATCGTCGTCTGCACAGAAGACGGCGACATGCACTGCGTGAACGCCGCTGACGGCAAGGGCCTGTGGAAGGTGATGTGTACGACGCAGCGAGGCGCTGGGCACGGCATCGTCTTTTGCTCACCGTTGATCCATGACGGCATGGTCTACATCGGCAATCGGATCGGCCAGCTCTGGGCCGTGGACTTCGAGACGGGCAAGGTGAAGTGGCATTGGCAGGAGGATGGGCTGAAGCCGGAGATCTACTCGTCCCCGAAGGTTGGCGAGCTCGGCATCATCTTCGGTACGGTCGACCAGAAGGCACATCGTGGCCACGTTGTTTGTCTGGATGCCAAGACGGGGAAGTTGAAGTGGCGTTGTCGGACGAGCCGAGAGGTCGGTGCCACCGTCGCTCTGTTCGGTGGGAATGTGTATGCGCCGTGCAAGGACCGTCGGATCTACGAGATCGAGCAGGCCACGGGCAAGCTGCTCCGTCAGTTCCAGCTGCCTGGGACGACTCATTGCACTCCGACCATCGCCATGGGCTTCGCTTTCCTGATGGCGGGGGGAGATAAGTCCCTCGCGGTTGACCTGATCACTGGCGAGATTGCGTGGGAAGTGGAAACGCTCTGCGAGGACAAGGTCGCGGTGTCGTTCTGGAATGGACGGGTGTTCTATCCAGTGGGCCGCTTTCTGCGGGCCTTCGACGCGGTGGATGGCCGGGAGGCATGGGCGTTCGAGGCGGAGCACAAGCTCACGCCGCCGTGTGTCGCAGCTGACGGAGCGGTGCTGTTGACGGGTCGAGACCGGTTCTTTCGCGTCATCGACAAGAACGGCAAGCAGATCAAGAAGATCAACCTGGGGGAGCCTTTCGTGGCCGGTCCGATCCTGGTCGATGGCGTGGTCTACCTCACGAGCGACGTCAACATCGGGCATCACCTCTTCGCCATAGCGGAGTTGGAATAGGTGCCCCGCCGGCACTGGGTCGTCGCGGGCCGAGTGCAGGGGGTATGGTTCCGGGAGAGCACCAGGCGCCACGTAGAAGCCCTGGGCGGATTACGAGGCTGGGTCCGGAATTTGGAAGACGGACGGGTCGAGGTCATGGCGGAGGGAGAGCTCAATCGCCTGGAAGACCTCAGGAATTTCTTGACCCAGGGGCCGGATCTTGCTTGCGTGGAAAGAGTTACGGAGATGCCAGTCCCTCCGGAGCTTGAAGGGGACGGGTTTCGTATCACTCGGTGACCCCGCTCGGGGTTGTGTTCGGTCGCAGCCCGCTGTTTCGATGGTTGAAACGCCGCTGCGGAGTCCTATTTTTCTATCCACACGAGCCTTACGTCAATGAGCCTGCTCTGCGACCTCTGCGTCGGCGGCGGGCGGCGGTAATTTGGAGACGTCTTCCATGGCCATGATCGAGGTGGAGGACCTGCGCAAGAACTACGGTGCCTTCCGCGCGTTGCGCGGAGTGGATTTCACCGTGGATAAGGGCGAGATCCTCGGATTTCTCGGCCCGAACGGCGCAGGCAAGACCACGACAATGAAGATCCTCACCGGGTTCCTGAACCCGACGGCAGGCAAGGCGGTGGTCGCCGGCCATAACGTGCTGGAGGACTCCGTCACGGTGCGCAGGAGAATTGGGTATCTCCCCGAGCACACGCCGTTGTACGAGGACATGACCGTGAAGGAGTACCTGCGGTTCTGTGGTCGGTTGCGGAGTATGGGGGGGGCGCACCTCTTCGATCGCATCACCAGGGTCGTCGGACTGACCGCCCTCGAACCGAAGTTCAACGCCCTGATCCACACCCTGTCCAAGGGATATCGACAGCGGGTGGGGATCGCTCAGGCGTTGCTGCACGAGCCCGAAATTCTGATCCTCGACGAGCCCACGGTCGGTCTCGATCCGAACCAGGTCGTCGACGTCCGCAGCCTCATCCGCGAGATCGGCGAGGCCCGCACCGTGGTCCTGTGCAGCCACATCCTCCCCGAGGTCGAGGCGACCTGCGGTCGCGTCGTGATCATCAACGTCGGCGAGATCGTCGCCGATGGGACCCCGGAAGAGTTGAGGGGTGGCTTCTCCAACAGCACCTGGTTCGACGTCAGGGCGAAGGGGGAGGCCGTGCGCGTGACGGAGGCCGTGGGCAACGTCTCCGGTGTCGCTGGCGCGACCACGACGGGCGAGGCGCTCGGCGTTGCGTCGGTCCGTTTCGAGAGCTCGCGCACGGAAGGGGAGATGGGGCCGGCCGTCGCGACGGCGTTGATAGGCGCGGGGATCGAACTGGTGAGCCTCACCGCGCGCCGGGCTTCCCTCGAGGATGTCTTTCGTGGTTTGACCCAGGACGAGGAGAACTGACCGATGGGTGTTGTCCTGACCATTGGCTGGAAGGAGTTCAGGAGTTTCTTGAACAGCCCGCTGGCCTATATCTTCGTCATCATCTTCCTGCTCTATCTCAACGGGACCTTCTTCCTGATCGGGACGACCCAGGACGGCGCGTTGGTGTCGTTCTGGAGCCTCACCCAGGCGGACATGAAGGACTTCTTCAGCCTGGTTCCGGCCGCGTTCGCCATCCTGATCCCCGCGCTCGCCATGAAGCTGTGGCCCGACGAGCTGAAGACGGGCACGATCGAGCTGCTCCTGTCGTATCCCGTTCGCGTGTGGCAGATCGTGGTCGGCAAGTTCCTCGCTGGCATGTACATGATCGCGATCGCCTTGGCGCTCACGTTGTTCGTGCCAAACATGATCGGCGAGTACGGCACGCTGGATTGGGGCCCGATCTGGGGTTCGTATATCGGCGCGCTCCTCATGGGCTCGGCGTTCCTGTCCATGGGCTTGTTCTTTGGTGCGTTGTTCAAGGAGCAGGTCACGGCGTTCATCGTGACCGCTCTGATCTGCGCGTTGGTCGTGGCCGTGGGCACGATCATGACCAACCTGAACCTTCCGGGCGGGCTCCAGGCAGTCACGGATCACCTCAGCTTCACGGCCCGGTTTAACTACCTGGCGCGAGGCGTGGTCCCGCTGTCCGATGTGCTCTACTTCCTTCTGTTCGGGGCCACGTTCCTGGTCTTGAACGTCACCGTGATTGAGTGCCGCAAGGGCAAGTAGGTAAGGACGATGACTGGAAGCAGCAAATTCTGGACCTGGTTTCTCACGGGCCTGCTGACGTTTCTGATCGTCGTCGTCGTGAACTTGTTCATCGACGACGTACTCCGGGGCCAGTGGGATCTCACCGATGACGACCGCTATACGCTTCCTGACGCTGCGAAGAGGATCGCGGGGAAGCTCGAGGATGTGTGTACGGTCAAGTGCTACATCTCCGACCCGCTGCCGAGCTACCTCGCCCATGTCCCGCGCGCGTTGCGCACGAGACTGGAGGAGTTCCAGGACGCGGCCGGCGACCTGATCGAATTCGAGTTCATCGCTCCGGAGAACGAATCCGAGGAGTTCTTGAAGGATCTGGAGGAGCGCAAGATCACTCCGGTCCAGCTTCAGGACTCCGATGGCGGCAAGCGGATCACGGGCGCCTACTACGTGTGGCTGGTCTTCGCTTACGGCGACCAGGAGCAGAACCTCAACCTCCTGCAGTTTGGCCGCGACGTCATCTCCGAGGCGGACCTGCTGCGGCGGTTGCCGTACGAGATCTGCCAGAAGTTGGTGAAGATGACGAACCCCGACGCTTCTGTCGGGATCATGTCGGACAAGAAGGTGGCGCCGCAGCAGCTACAGCAGACCGGCCTGTTCCCGGCGGAGGCGTCTGATTCTCTGATGTCGCTGCGGGCTGGTATCGAGGCTACCGCGGCGGCGCCGCAGGAGATCGATCTCAGTTCGGGGAAGCCGATCCCGGACGACATCGATGCCGTGATCATCTACCGGCCGGACGGCCTGGACGAACGCCAGGTCTTCGAGATCGATCAGGCGCTCATGAAGGGCAAGAGCGTGGCCATCCTCCTCGACAATTACGCGTCGATAGAGGTGGACCGGTTCATGACCGATTACCAGCCCCAACTCCAGCAAGGGCGGATCAAGATGCGGGCCCTCGACCATGGGATGCAGGAGTGGCTGGCCCACTTCGGCGTCAATGTCGAGCCCGGTTACGTGGAGAGCGAGCAGTCATGCGTGGCGGTGATCAATCGTGTCCAGCTGACGCCGCGGGGCTTCCAGCCGGTGTCCGAACAGCGCCGCTATCCCGCCTGTGTCCTGGTGCGGGAGGAAAACGAAGACGGCAAGACCGGGGAAATTTCTGAGGACAATCCCGCGTTCGGAGGCCTCGCCGCGGTGAGCATGTTCACGCCGGTGCCCATGACCCTGGACGAATCGAAGCTGACCTCCCACGCGAGCGCGACCGGCGAGGTCGTACTGCGCACGCATGAGGACTCGTACGTCCGGACGCCGAAGGGCGGCGTGCTTTCGCTCTACGCAAAGGGTGACCTGGACATCCCGAGTGAGCGCCAGAGCTACGCCTTGTGCGTCGCGCTGCGCGGTGAGTTCAAGTCGTTCTTTGCCGGGAAGACCTATGGCGCCGACAACGGAGCGGACCGTCCTCCCCGCAAGGGTCCGAATGGCGCCGACCTGCCACCGTTGCCGTCAGAGGAGCCGAAGATCGAGGAGTCGCTCGCGCCGGGGCAACTCTGGGTGTTCGCCGACGCGGATTTCTGCTCAGAGCTCTACCTCGCGCAGCGCATCGGTCTCGCTCAGGCCACGGGATCTCAGCAGGCGTGGCAGAGCGCACGCCAGGCGAGCTCGGGGCTCATGAACGTGATCAACGGCCTCACCGCTGGTAGCGACCTGGTTGAGATCAGGAAGCCGTCTCTGGTGGATCGCACGTTGAGTCAGGAGAGGATCGACGAGGACAGGGAGAGCATCCGGTTCTGGTCGATGGCCCTCGCGCCCCTGATCGTCGTGGGCCTGGGGGTGGTTCGATGGATGGGTCGGATGGCCCTGACGGGCGTGGCGTCTCCTGGGCTGGCTGGCGCAGGGGGCTCACGGGCAGTGTCCGGTTCTGGTGTTTCCGAGGAGCACGGGTCATGAGGAAGGTGCTGATTCTCGTGGTTTGCCTGGTCGCTGCATCCGGTGCCGCGCTCGCGTTTAAGTGGGACGAGATGTTTGGTGACTCTGACCCGGTCCGCAAGGTCGGGAGGGTGGACACCTCGGTCGCGCCGCCGCTGCCCGACGTCGTGCAGGAGAAGATCCCGGTCCATGCGATCCTGGCCCGTACCCGCCGCGGAACGAAGAGCAACATCACGAAGGGCGTCGCCGACGCGCTCCAGACGCTCGCCATCGAGGCGAAGTTGGACATCTCGAAGCTCAACATCCTCGCGCGGCAGAAGAAGGTGCACTTTGATGCGCTGATCGAGATGGAAGGCATCGAGCTGTTCTCCGTTGAGGACATCGAGGCGCTCGGGGAGACAGGGGCGGTGGACAAGGGCTTGTTGAAGACCATCCTTCGCGACAAGCAGGTGCCGCTCGAAGCGATCAAGGCGCTGGGGAAGATCGGGACGATCCCGTCCCAGTACGTGGGGCCTTTTGAGGTCATCGCGGAGGCGGGCCAACTACCTCTCGACGAATTCCATGTCATCGGCGATCAACTGATGATCGAGACCAATCGCTTGCTCGCGGGGACGCGCCCCATCCGGGCGATTGAGGTCACGGACAAGAGCGGTGACCATATTCGCATCGACCGTGACGAGGCCTCTGGACGGTGGACAATCCCCAGTCGCTTCGGTGCACCGGCGACGTATGAGCGTATGCGTATGGTCTGCCGTGCGTTGGATGGCTTGGGTCGATCCGAGTCCCGTGGTCGCCGGGCGAGCCGGCATTCCGTGTACGAAGTGGACGGGGACGACGGCATGCGTGTCCGCCTGGAGGATGAGCAGGGGGAGACCGTCGTCGACCTTCGGGTAGGCAAGCAGGACAGCTCGAACAATCGTTCCTATCGCACCACGGGCAACTTCGTGCGCCCGGTCGGGAGCGACGTGGTCTACCGGCACCCGCGTTCACTCATCACGTTGGCACAGGCCCGATACAACATCTGGGTGGACCTCCGTTACGTGGATCATGACTACGAGACGATCAACACCATGGTCCAGCAACTCCAGAAGATCACGCTGGAGTACGACGACGTGAAGACCGGGCCAGACCTTCCCAATGCGGAAAACCAGCGTGAACACAGCGGCGAGCGCAAGCGTTTCGTTCTCGAATGCGCAGAGACCGAGCGGCCTGCGGCTGATCAGACCTCCGGGCCGGCGAAGCCGCAACTTCCGGGGGAGGGTGACACGGTTCGTACGTGGGCCTATGTGGAACCGGAGGCTTTGAAGAGCGAAGAATTGCATACGCCGATGGTCGACAACATCGCGCGCTTGATCCTCAACGGCCGCAAAGAGGACATTGTTGGCATCGATCCGGACAATGAGAAGTACGGCTTCGAAACTCCCCTGATTGACGCGACCATGACGTTCGACGACGGCAAGTCGTACGTGTTTAAGATCGGTGCCCGAGTTCCGGTTGAGGGGGCGATGCCCGCCCATCTGGTCCATTCGCGGTATGCGACCCTCTCTGGAGATCCTTTCGTCCTCAAGGTCTCGGAGCACACCTGCACGACGCTCATGAAGCGTCCGAGTGACTTCAAGGACCCCGGCCAGCGCGGGCCGGATCAGCGCAGCCTGAAGCCGGGAAGCGTCGTCCCAAGTGGTCGGCCCAAGATCCTCGACCCGGAGGAGCGCAAGGCTGACGACGGCAAGAAGAAGGCCGACGACGGCAAGAAGAAGGCTGACGGCGACAAGAAGAAGGCTGACGACGGCAAGAAGAAGGCTGACGACGGCAAGAAGAAGGCTGACGACGGCAAGAAGAAGGCCGACGACGGCAAGAAGAAGGCTGACGACGGCAAGAAGAAGGCCGACGACGGCAAGAAGAAGGCCGACGGCGACAAGCTCGAGAGCGAAGTGTGTTGCCAACACTCCCACCATTTGGAATGTGTCGTCAACACCACCACCTCGTCGACACCACCACCTTGTCACCACCCCCACCATTCGGAGTGCGTTCCGAAGCAGAAGTAAGGGCCCGCATGCCCCTGCTGCTCGCCTTTTTGATGCGCCGCGCGGTTCTGGGCTGCGCGGCGTTGGTCGTTCTGGGAGCGTGCGTCGCTGATCCCGGCGCACAGGGCCGTGATCTCTTCGGTGGTGAGCCGCGGCGGACGCCCCGCGCTCTCGGCGTGCCTCTTGGGCTGCTTGCGCCGGGACCCGAGAACGCCATCACCGACGTAGCCGGTGTTCGAGTCGGCCATTGCAGCTTGCGTAACCCGCCCACCGTGAACACCGGGGTGACGGTGATCGTGCCCCATGGGGGCAACCTGTTTAGGGAGAAGGTCCCCGGCGCCATCGCGGTGATGAACGGCTTTGGCAAGCTATCGGGCGTGACCCAGGTGAGGGAGTTGGGGACCATCGAGACACCGATCGGGCTGACCAGCACGCTCTCCGTCGGGACGGTCACCGAGGCGTTGGCCCGCTGGACTCTCCGGCAGTCAGGGAATTCACGCGTCCGATCGGTCAATGCGGTCGTCGGCGAGACCAACGACGGGTTCCTGCACGACATCCGTCATCCGCACATCCAGCCGATCCACGTCGAAGAGGCGCTCGTCAACGCCCGCGGCGGCGTTGTCCCGCAGGGGACGGTCGGTGCTGGCTGTGGTACGTCCGCGTTTGGATGGAAGGGTGGCATCGGGACCAGCTCTCGACGGCTCGGCCATCGGCTGGGGGGCTTCACCGTCGGCGTGCTGGTGCAGGCTAATTTTGGCGGCGTCCTCACCGTCGCGGGTATCCCAGTAGGCCGTGAATTGCAAACCATGCCGTACGGGCTGCCAGCCCCAGCATCGACGGATGGCTCATGCATGATCGTGGTCGCGACGGACGCTCCCCTCGACGCGCGCCAGCTGGAGCGCGTCGCCCGTCGTACGTTCCTGGGCCTGGCTCGGACGGGTTCCTGGGCGAGCCACGGGTCCGGGGACTATGCCGTGGCCTTTTCGACGGCCGTGGCGATGCGTAATGGCCGTGGGAAGCCACTGGCCGACGAGGGCCTCTCGCCTCTGTTTCTCGCGGCCGTGGAGGCGACGGAGGAGGCCGTGCTCAACGCCATCTTCCTCGCGACGGCTGTCGAAGGACACCGGGGGCATCGCGGCGCGCTGCCCATCGACCGGGTGCTGGCGATCCTGCGCCGTCACCGCGTCGTTACCCGTTGACCCGTCGGGCGGGGCTTCGATCCTCAAAAGGTCAGTTGGGCCGTCGGTCGCGGAGGCCCCCGCTCTTTCCGCCGCTCAGGTAGGCGACGATGAGCAGGTGAAACGTCGCGATGAGCGCGTTGAAGCCGCCACCGAAGAGGGCCCATCCGGCGGCGTTCTTGGTTGTCTGTGGTCCGGAAACCCACAGGAGTGTCCCCGCGACGAGGAAGGCCAACCCGGCGGCGCGCATGCGGCGCGCATACTTCGTCCATCGCTGGACGGAGAGCTTCTTCATCCGCATGGACGTCCACAGCACGGACTGAAGCGTGAAGAGCAGGCAGGCGCCGCCACCGCAGAGCCCGAAGACGATCACCGGTGCGTCCATCGTTCAGCCTCAGGTGTTCTGGAGGGCCTCGCGGACGAGGTCCTCCAGGGGAGCGTCGGCTGGCAGAGAGCCCGCGGCCTTATCCGTCGCCTTGCGGGCCTGGGCTTCGGTGTATCCGAGGACGAGCAAGGCGGACGTCGCGTCGTCGACCGAGTTCGCGAGGGGTCGATCCGGTGCGGCGGCGGCGGCGATGTGACGGAGCGCCTTGTCCTTGAGTTCGATACACGCGCGTTGTGCGATCTTGGGGCCGATTCCCTTGGTGCGGGCTAGCCCCTTGGCGTCCTGGTCGCGGATGCGTTCCCAGATCTCGTTCGGTTCATAGCCCGAGAGCAGGGCGAGGCCGTGGGAGGGGCCGATGCCTGCGACCGTCTGCAAGGCCAAGAACAGATCGCGTTCGTCTTCATCGACGAAGCCGAACAGGCGCGGCTTGTCTTCGTGCATCTTCACATACGCCCACATGCGAGTCGGTGACCCGACGGACGGCAACCGCTCGGATGTTCGCAGGCTGACCTCTGCGCGGTATCCCACGCCGGCGACCTCTACCACCACGAGGGTGGGGGTCTTCGCTACGACTTGGCCCTGGAAGTAGTCGTACATCGGGACGGCCCGGAGGCGCGTGGCGGAGCATCCTCGACCGACACTCGCGTGCGTATCGGCGAGGACATGATTACGTCGTCCGCAGACCGACTCCGAACTCGGCCAGCCGCGCCTTCAATTCGTAAAGCGATGTCGCGCCGAAGTTCTTGAGCGACAGGAGCTCATTTTCCGTGTGCCGCATGATGTCGCCGACGGTCACGGATTTGAGCTGTGCCAGCGCCTTGCGGCAGCGGACGGAGAGGTCCAGGTCGGCGAGCACCCTGTTGAGGAGGGCCGGATCGACGCCTGGCGGCACCTCGATGGGCGGCAGGGGCTTTTGCTGGGCGGGGGGTGCGTCAGGAATGGGGTCCTCGTTGAGGTCCATGCCAAGCCGAAGTCCGCGCGAGTCCAGGAGGATCTTGATCTCGGACAGGCTGGTCTCGCCGAAGTTCTTGTACGCGAGCAGCTCTACCTCGGTCTTGATGACCAGATCGCCGAGCGTCTCGACGCCCATTTTTGAGAGGCAGTTGCGTGCGCGCACCGACAATTCGAAGTCGCTGATGGGGATTCGAAGCAACTGGTTGCGTCTGTCGTGACGGCGCTCGACGTCCTCGTCGAAGATCATGTTGAGCGACGCCTGCGCGTCCCTGAGGTAACCGCGCGCTCGGGCGTGGTTCGGAATGGCGCGGAGGACGCGACGGTAGATCTGCACCGCTTCCTGGTACTCGCCTTGATCCTCGAGCAGGACGCCATAATTGAGCGCGGCGTGGACGTCGAGGGGGCGCAGGGCGGTCAGCCGCTTGTAGTACTCCACCGCTTCTTCGTCGTCGCCGCCGAGGTCGTGTTGGTAGGCGAGGCGAAGAAGAGCGCCGCGGTGCCCGGGGTCGTTCTCCAGCGCCTTGAGGTAGCAGGTCTTTGCCGTGCGATAGTCACCGTCGGCCTCGGCGAGACGCCCGTCGACGTATGCGCCCGTGGCTCCCGAGCGGACGCCCGCGGGTGCGCGCTCCATCGCGTCCCGCGCGCCGTCCAGATTGTGGTCGAACAGCAGCGCGTCCACGTAGAGGGCATAGACCCGTGGGTCGCTGTTCAGCGCGGGGTGCCTCTTCAGTCGATCGGCCGCCAGATCCGGCCGACGCATGGGGACGCCGTCCTTGTCAGCGACCTGAGTCTTCAGGCAGCACTCGGCGAGGGCGAACGCCACGGTCTCGTCCTGCTTTGTGGCCTTTTGCAAGGGCTCCCACGCCAGGTGGTACTGCGCCAGCATCCAGCGGGCGAGTCCCTCGACCCGTGCGTCAGGGGAGCCGGCTCCGAGTTCGCCTTCGAGGGCGACGCGGAGCGGTGGATGGATGAGGACGGCCTTCTTGACGTCGAGAAGCGTGCCCAACTGGGGGCTCGTCTCGTTCGTCCAGGCCCAAACGTCGATATCAGGAACGGTCTCAGTCGCCGTCATGGACCCCTCGCGGTCTATATGCTGTGGGTGGCGGGACGCCCGCTGGCCATTTCAGAGCGGGACGTTGGAAGCGCACCATCTTGAGTCCCTCGCCAGGTATTTCAAGATCCGGACGGCCGAGCTGGCTGGTCAACGTTGCCGCTACGATCGGCCCTGGTTAGGCTACGTGGCTAAAAACCGCGCGTCGGGTTGGCATGCGGTGGCATAAATTCAAGTCCTACAAGGGCTTGGGGGCGGGCCTGTGACGCTGCCCCCAATCTAGGCTCCCACGGAAACGGAGCCCCCGGGACCGACGATGCTAGAGTCGATCAGCTCAGGCTTTCAAAATCTGGTTCGCCGGTTGGGTGGTAAAGGCCGCCTGACTGAGGCCAACGTCAAGGACGCGCTGCGCGAGGTGCGCCTGGCGCTCCTCGAGGCCGACGTGAATCTTGGGGTCGTACGCGACTTCATCAAGTCGGTCAGAACCCGGGTGCTCGGCGAAGACGTGATCCAAGGCGTCGATCCGGGCCAGATGATCGTCAAGATCATCAGCGACGAGCTCGTCGCGCTCATGGGGCCGGAGGCCGCCGACCTCGAGATCCAGCCCAGGCCGCCCACCGTCGTCCTCATGGCCGGGCTTCAGGGCTCAGGCAAGACGACCACTTGCGGCAAGCTCGCGAATCGGCTCAAGAAGGCTGGGAAGAACGTCCTGCTCGTGGCGGCAGATCTTCAGCGCCCGGCGGCTGTCGAGCAGCTGAAAGTCCTCGGGGAGGACCTCGGCGTACCGGTCCATGCTGAGACCGGAAAGACGCCCCCGGAGGTCTGCGCTGCAGCCCTGGATCGGGCGCGGTCGGAATCCATCGACGTGGTCATCCTCGATACCGCAGGCCGTCTCCACATCGATGACGAGCTCATGGGTGAGGTGGCGGAGATCGCGAAGCGGACCTCGCCGCACGAGGTCCTGCTTGTGTGCGATGCCATGACGGGGCAGGACGCGGTCAATTCTGCGAAGGCGTTCAACGATCGCCTGGAATTGACAGGCGTGATTCTCACCAAACTTGATGGCGACGCTCGCGGCGGCGCGGCGTTGTCGGTGAAGGCGGTCACCGGCAAGCCGATCAAGTTTGTGGGCATGGGTGAGAAGCTCGACAAGCTCGAGCCCTTCTATCCGGATCGCATGGCCGAGCGGATCCTCGGCATGGGCGATGTCGTCAGTCTCGTGGAGAAGGCCCAAGAGGTCATCGACGAGGAAGAGGCTCAGCTCCAGGCCGAGAAGATGTTCCTCGGCTCTTTCACGCTCCAGGACTTCCTCGACCTGCTCACCAAGGTGAGGTCGATGGGGCCGATCAAGGATCTCCTCGGCATGCTACCGGGAGTCGGGCAGCAGACGGCCGGCATGGACATCGACGAAAAGGAGTTCGATCGCAACCAGGCGATCATCCAGTCGATGACGGTCCGGGAGCGAGCTCACCCAGAGATCTTGAACGTGTCGCGCCGCCAGCGGATCGCTGGCGGATCCGGGGTGGTACTCGAACAAGTCAATGGACTGCTGAAGAACTTCAAGATGATGAAGAAGCAGATGCAGTCCATGAAAAAGATGGGGTTTCTTGGGAACCTCATGGACCCGACGCGCGGCGTTCGTAAGGAAAAGCAGAAGGAGCTCGCGCGAATGCAGTCCATGGGTGTTAACCCAATGGACCTGGGGCAGGTCAAGGCCTTTAAGCAGCAGACGCAACGCGAGAAGGCCCGCAAAGCGCGCAAAGAGAAGGCGCGTCAGCGAAGAAAGAAGAAGCGTTAGGCGGCAGGTCGTCGGCTAAGCGTTCCGTGGAGATTTCAACTCATGGCTGTTCGGATTCGACTCACTCGTATCGGCCGGATGCACCGGCCCTTCTATCGCATCGCCGCGTATGACAGCCGCACTCGTCGTGACGGGCGCGCGCTGGAATATCTTGGGTACTACGACCCGCTGCTGACGACGGGGACTCGCGTCAAGCTCGACAAGGAGAAGGCCGAGGCCTGGATCGCGAAGGGTGCTCAGCCCAGCGAGACGGTCGCCTCGTTCTTGCGCGAGATCGGTGTTCAGTACAAAAAGGCTGCACGCAACCGCAAGCGCAACAAGGCACGGGCGGCGAAGCGTAAGTCAGCGACGCCCAAGAAGAAGTAGTGGAAGCGGAGGTCCCGCTCCGCGCGGGACGGTGACATGCCAGCAAAGACACCGTCTGCGAAGACGCTGCTCCAAACGCTCAGAACGTCGTTCGGTGGCCCTACGGAACTGGACGAGCCTAGGCCGCTTGAGCAGATCGTACTCCTCATCCTCGCGAGTCGTTCGGACATCCGGAAGGCCCGCGCGGCGATGCTCAAGATCGAATCCGAGTACGTGGATTGGAATGAGGTCCGCGTGACATCGGCATACGAGTTGTCGCGGTGGCTGCGTCCGCTCGGAGCGAAGAAGGCGCAAGCGAAGGCTGAGCAGATGAAGGAGCTGTTGTCGACGGTCTACAACCGTTTCAACAAGCTCGATCTGGATTTTCTCCAGAAGGAGGCGAAGGGCGCGGCGGAGGTCCGCAAGCGCGAGCGATTCCAGACGTATCTTCAAGAGAAGAGCATCGCGCTGCACGTGATGATGTCTCTGCATGCGTCGGATCGCCAGGACGTGGTGGTGGTGAGTGGCCTGGCGCGGGTCCTGCAGCGGTTGGGCGTCCTCAATGGCAAGAGCAGCACCATCACGGCGACGCGGAGCAAGCTGAAGGATCTCTACGCAGCCGAGGAGCTCGTCACCGCGCAGTGGAGCTTCTATACCCTTCTCGAGACCTACTGCCACGCGCGCCTACCGGATTGCCCTGCGTGTCCGGTCCTGCAGCTCTGTCCTGTGGGGCAGGAGGAGGCCAAGAAGCGCAAGGCCGACGCGAAGAAGGCAAAGGCGAAGGCCGCGGAGAGGGCCAAGGTGCTTGCGAAGAGAGAGGCCGTGGCGAAGAAGAAGGCTGCTGTTGCCGAGAAGAAGAAGGCCGCCGCTGCGAAGAAGGCCGCCGCCGCCGAGAAGAAGCGGCAGGATGCCGCGGCGAAGAAGCTGGCGAAGAAGCTGGCGAAGAAGCTGGCCGAGCGCTCGGCGAAGAAGCGCAAGGGGTCCAAGAAGGCTGGGAAGAAGGTCGGCGGCCGGCCCACGAAAAAGACCGCCAAGAAGGCCAGCAAGAAGAAGACGACGAAACGGAAGGTCGCCAAGAAGAAGCCCGTCGCGCGGAAACGCCCCGCGGCGAAGCGCAAGGCGGCCAAGCGTCCGGCGGCGAAGCGCAAGGCGGCGAAGCGTCCGGCGGCGAAGCGTCCGGCGGCGAAGCGTCCGGCGGCGAAGCGTCCGGCGGCGAAGCGTCCGGCGGCGAAGAAGAAGCCCGCGGCGCGGAAACGCAAGACAACCAAGCGCAAGACGACGGGCGGCAAGGGGAGGAAGACCTCTCGGCGCCGATGATGCACCTGAGGCTCGCCTCCCGCTCGCCGCGTCGGCGAGAGTTGCTGCAAGAGGCTGGCTACAGCTTCGACCTTGTCGACGTCGACGTCGATGAGACGGTGGAGGATGCCCTCGATCCCGTCGCGTGGGCTCGGCTGCTGGCGGAGCGCAAGGCCATCGCTGGTGCGGCGTGCGTGGAGGATGGATGGGTCCTCGGCGCCGACACTGTGGTCGCCCTCGGCGCGAGGGTGCTTGGCAAGCCGGTCGATCGGGACGACGCACGGGGGATGCTGCGCGACCTGTCGGCGACGAACCACGAGGTGATCACGGGGGTTTGCCTCTGCCATGCTGCCACGGGCGCCAGGCTCGTTGACGCCGACGTGACGAAGATCGTCATGCGCTCCATGACCGACGGCGAGATCGACGCGTACGTCGCGACGGGGGAGAGCGACGACAAGGCTGGTTCCTACGCTATCCAGGAGACCGCTGACCGGTTCGTGGAGAGCATCGAAGGCTCGTACACCAACGTCGTGGGTCTCCCCATGGAGTTGCTCGGGCGCATGGTCCGGGAGGCGTCGTCGTGAGCGTCCCGGAGCGCATGGCTGCGTTGTTCGGCGGCGTGGGTGCCGTCCTGGTGACGCTGATAATGGGTGTCCGTGTGGAGAAGCCCCCGCTCGCAGTCGACGGAGATCGTCCCCTCGTCGGGCGCGCGGAGTCCGACGTGGCGGCTGGGCCGTTAGCTGCGTTTCGTCACATCCAACGCACGACGAATGCGGCTCGCGAGGCAGCTCGCAGGGCGGCCTCGTTCGAACGCTTCGATGCTGCGCTTGTCGGCGATCCGTGGCCCAGCGGGTTTCGGCGTATCGTTATCCATCCCTTCCTGGGGGCGCTGCCGGATATGAGCGTTGAAGAGGGGCCCCCTTGGCACATCGTCATCGAACGGGACGGGGCTGTTTCGCCGACGCCGCGCTTGCTCAAGGGCGCCGCTGGGGCGCCTCCCGGCCTGCCGGTCCGGGCCGCACGCAGGGCTATCCACGTCGCCGTCCCCTTCGCTGCCGAGGTGCCGCGGCCGCGCCGTCGGGTTCTCATGGACCTGTTCGAGTGGCTGCGCCGTAGACTGGGGGAGAGGACGCCTGTGGTGCTGGCGCCGGATGCCCCAGGGGCGACGGGGACCTTGCCGCAGGGCGTCGAGCGGACGGACTTGCTACCGGAGAGGTGACATGGTGCTTCGCTTCGGTTGTCTGTTGTTGGTTCTCGCGGTCTCCGCTTGCGAGGGTGGCAACGGGCGTGATCCAGATCTGAACGCGGGGACGCATGCCGCGACAGCGGGGCCGATGACCGGTGACGACGGCGTCGTTCGCTGGCGGGCCACCGTCAACGGCGTTCCGGTACGGATCCGTGTCGCGCGGACCCGAACGCAGCACTTCAAGGGGCTCGCGGGGGTCAAGCTGGCCGCCGACGAGGGCATGTTCTTCATGTACGGCCCGAAGGAGGCGCGAGGGTTCTGGATGAAGGGGTGTGTCATCGGGTTGGATATCGCGTGGCTATCGGATGACTTGACCGTGCTGAAGATCGACACCTTGCCCGCGCCCGGACCGAAGACGACCGACGAGACCATGCCGCGGGCGTCGGCGCCGGAGCCCATCAAGTTCATCCTCGAGATGCCCGCCGGTTGGTTCGCCCGCCAATCGCTCGCGGCCGGTGCGAGGATCACCGTTCCCGCTGCTTTGCTGCGAAAGAAGGCGGAGTGAGAGCATGTTGAGGCGCGAGTGCCTGTTGGTCTTCCTGTCTCCGCTCGTGCTCGTCGCGATCGGCGTCGGTTTCGTGCAGGTCTCACGGAACGCTGGGACGCGACGGGCGGAGGAGGTCCCCGGTGAGGCGCTCTACGAAGAGGTCCTGCGAACGGTCCGTGAGCGCTATGTGCTTGAGCCGGACCAAGAGCGCCTCGTCTATGGTGCCGCGCGTGGGATCATGGCCGAACTCGATCGCCACAGCCGCATCTACGATGACGGCGAGTGGGCCGATCACAACTTGCGTAGCGCGGGCAAGTACGCGGGTGTGGGCATCCTCGTGGGGAAGCTCCGAGGGAAGCTGAGCGTTCTCGAGGCCATGCCTGAGGGCCCTGCCGAGCGATCAGGTATCCGGCACGGGGATCGCATCCTCGCTATCGACGGGAAGCCGGTCGACGACGCACGACCGCTGTCCGATTATCTCGGACAGCTCCGAGGGAGTACCGGGTCGACCGTCGTGCTGACCGTGGCGGCGCTCGGCACGACCACCGATCGTCAGGTCGAGATCCGGCGAGGGCTGACGCCTGAGCGCCTCGTCTACGGATATGTCCTAGACGCCGATCCAAGCGTCGGCTATATCAACGTGGAGAGCTTTCGCGAGACCACCGTCGCCCTGTTCGACGATGCAGTGGAGAAGCTGCTCGCCGCTGGGGCCGAGTCTCTGATCATGGACCTGCGTGGCAACCTCGGCGGCAGCCTGGATGCGGCCATCAAGCTCGCGGACCGGTTCATCCCCGAGGGCCTCCTCGTGACGACCGAAGGACGGGTCCCGTCGCATCCGAGATACGCGAGCTCGTCGACGCCTTACGCCGATGTCCCGCTCGTCGTTCTCGTGGATGGACATTCCGCCTCCGCATCAGAGATCCTCGCGGGCGCTCTGCAGGATCACAGCCGGGCGGTCCTCCTCGGCGAACGAACGTTCGGCAAGGGCGTCGTGCAGGAGGTGTCGGCGTTCCGGTCGGGCTGGCAGGGCGGCATGAAGATCACGACGGCGCACTACTTCACGCCGGCGGGGCGGTGCATCGAGCGCTCGATCGGACTCCGTCGTGATCGTCAGCGCCGCGGCGGGCTCGTCCCGGACGTATCCGTTCGCATGACCCCCGCGTTCGCGTCGAGCCGAGATCGTGACGCGTGGTACCTGGCGCTGGGCCAACACCGGCAGCTCGGTCGCTACGCGGCGCGCGTACGCAAGATCCTGGGGGAGCAGCGGCCCGCTTTCGATGACCGGCATGTCGGGCAAGCCCTTGCGCTCCTCTCTGCACGTTGGAATGGCGACCGGAGCCTGACGGAGTAAGCGTGCTTACGCTGGGTGTTGAGACCTCCTGCGACGAGACCGCCGTCGCGATCGTCCGCGACGGCCGCGAGGTCGTCTCGTCCGTCGTGGCGTCCCAGGCGTCCCGCCATGCACCGTTTGGTGGTGTTGTGCCGGAGATCGCGGCCCGTGAGCATGTGCTCGCGCTCGTCCCGGTGTTCGAGCGTGCGCTGGAGGAGGCGGGCTGTGCACGAGAGGACATCGACCTGGTCGCGGTTACCGAGCGACCCGGCTTGCTCGCCGCCCTGTTGTCTGGGATCGCGGCCGCGCAGGCCCTCGGCCTCGCGCTCGACGTCCCCGTGATCGGAGTCAACCACGTCGAGGCACACCTGGTCGCTCCCTTCCTGGTGGACGGACGCACGCCCGAGTGGCCGCTGCTGTCCCTGGTGGTCAGCGGCGGGCACACTCACCTGTTTCTCTCCCGGGGGGACGAAGACCACCTGTTGCTCGGCGCGACGCTGGACGATGCGGCGGGAGAGGCGTTCG
>Ga0310342_100000410_pt1 | contig 23929 bp, 11 predicted proteins | sample S15DNA20500_MG_FD_206155 | JGI IMG/M metagenome (GOLD analysis project Ga0310342, IMG submission 206155) | Marine microbial communities from station ALOHA, North Pacific Subtropical Gyre - S1503-DNA-20-500_MG | ecosystem: Environmental > Aquatic > Marine > Oceanic | place: Pacific Ocean: North...
TTGAAACCGGTTACCAACTTGAGCAGTTCTTTCAGCTTGTCCACCTGCTTGTCGTTGAGATCGTTCAGATCGTAGAGGTCAAACTCAGGCGTGGAAAACCGCATTGGAGAGGCGCCGAGAACCAGGATGTCCTCATGGACACCGAGAAACCCCAGGTGCTGGACCCCCGGTTTCCCTGCTTCGTTTTCAAACTGGATCCTGGACTCTACCGAGCCATTCTTCGGATCGAGCTTCAGGCAGGCCTTTCCATAGAGCACGTAGATCGCGTCACTCATCGACACGTAATTGCCGCCAAGCGAGTTCGCGCCGGGCTGGTGGCCGGTATTGGTATAGGGTTTCCCTATCCCCGGAAACTCCGCATCCCAGAGCAGTCTCCCCGTATAGACATCGAGAGCCCGCAGGATGTCCGGTCCCTCGATGAGAATGCGCCCCCCCACCACATGGTGCCGGGGACCGTGGCCATGGCGGGGCAGAATCCTGGTATTGGAGGCGCCCCCGAACCAGAGCACTCCAAGCGGCGCCCTGACGAGGAAGTCGCGCGACATATTGCTATTGGTGCCATCTCCGTATTGATGGGTCCAGCTTCCCGAGCGGGGAAGAGGGCCGGAGCGGCGCAGGCTCAACCCTCCACCCTGCTTCTCGATCTCCACCCCCTCCAGGCCCGCACTCCCGGCCGCGGCGTCGAGAGCATCTCGCGTCACGACCCCTCCGGGAAAGAAGGCAGTTCCCCCATAGGGACGCAAGGATCGAAGAATCGAAACGAGGCCCGCTGGTGAAACACCTGTGGCGGCCTCACCCCCCCCTGCAATAGCCAGGTTCGCGAAATAAGGAGGTGCGCCCCAATCCGCTGGATCTCCCCGGTGGACACTCACCCGCTTGCCGTAGACCCCGGCGCTGACCAGCTTTTCACGCAGGGCGGACACCCTCTCCGCATCATCTTCCAGGACCACCAGGCGCAGGCTGGTACGCGAAAGGATCCCCTCTATGAGGGGCATGGTCGCCCCCGCGGCAAGCAGGCAATAGCCCTCCTTCAGGGATGAGTCCGCCAGGAGCGTGGCCAGGCCGGCGGAAATGCCGGCCCCGCTCTTCAGCTTGTTCGCCGGCTCGCCTCTCACCACCGGCTTCCCCTTCCTGGCCGCCCCGTAGCAAAAGACCCCGCCTTCCCTTGTCGCCACCAGGAGGCGGCCCCCGGAGCAGGCGAGGCTTCCGGGTGTTCCGGGCAGCTTCTTCTTCCATGCGAACTTCGGGCGCTTTCTCCCCGCGACTCCGCCACGAGGCATATCGAACGCCAGGAGCGTTCCGGCACAGGCGACGTAGATCCTGCCCCCCGCCCTCACCGTCAGGGTGTCCAGGACCTTACCGGACTCACCATCTTTGAGCAGCGGGAACAGGGCCCGGGATATCTTCCAGGACGGCCCAAGCGCAAGCTGGCGCTTGAGTCCACGCGGGAGTTCACTGAAGAGCGCCTGCCTGGGTATCTCCCCATCCACGTTGCGCAGCTTTTCTACCTCCACGAGCCGTGCCTTCGAGGTGATCACCTCGAATTTCCCGGCAGCGGCCAGGCCGCCACTCCCGTTTTTTTTCGCCGCAGTCGCGCTCTTTCCCGAAAGCGGTATCCGGGTCTCGGCCGTGCAAGTCCAGTTCGATGGAATAAGATAGAAGGCTGTCCTGCAGATCGTCTCGACGGGCTTCACCGAGGGATCATCAAGACGCTTCGTTGGTACGAGAGCATCCTTATAGCTCAGCACCCCGGCCTCGACAATTTTCGCATCCCCGGCCTTGTATTTATTCGGCATCACATAGCTGATGCTCTCGAGGACTTCGCCGGCGCCATCCTTTACCTGCTTGCGCAGTTCCTCTACCTTGCCTCCCCTTATGGATGCCTCGTAACTCGCCCCCCTGCTCTCATCGGACCAGGTCACGTGAAAGTTGTTCCGGTCAAAACGAATCCTCTTGCCAAGACGCATCGCCTTCAATCGCAGGAAAGCCTCCTCCTTGCCCTTTTCGATGACCGAGGAATAGACAGCTCCGGAATCCAGGGCCGCATCCTGTCCGAGGACACCTTTGATTCGCTCGCCTGCCCTGAGGTTGTACAGCAAACCGGAATTCATGAAGGCGCTACCGGTGGCCGCTACGTGGTAGGACTCTTTCTTGGCGTTCTTGGCGAGGTTGTAGTAGAGCAGGCGTCCGGTGCTCCTGTCCAGGCAGGCGGGAACAGCCCTGCCATTGGGGACCAGCAAGCTGTCGCCGACGGCCACGAGGTAGCCCTGCGGCGCAAGCCCACCGAAGGCCGGGCTGTTGTGGGGCTGGTTGAGGTAAAGCGCCCCGCCTGTATCGTTTGTCCAGAGCAGCCTCCCGGTGACGGCATCGAGGCAATGGACATAGGTTCCCATGAAGGGCCAGATGCTGGCGCCAAAGTAGACCCGGCCATCTTTCACCACGGGAGCGCCGCGAGCGGGCCAACTGGAAATGACCCTGCCGTTACCTGTCACCTTCCGGCTGGTTGGTCCGCCCCGAAAGCGCCAGAGGAGCTTACCTTCCCCGGCATCGAGACAATAGAGGTAGCCATCATCAGAACAGAAATAAAGTCTTCCGGCCGCGGCGAACGGAGCGAAGCGGACCGGGCCATCAGCGAAGAACCGCCAGCGCAGCGCCCCATCTTCAAGCCCATAGGCGCTCACGCTGTCCTGGAGGGATGAGGCCAGAAAGACCCTGCCGCCCGCCTCGATCGGCTGGTAGCAGATGTCGAACTGGAGCCGGGCCTGGTCCGGCCAGGCAGGCTCCAGCCGGGGAAGCTGCAGCCGCCAATGAAGCGACAGTTCCTCCGGAAGCTCCTCATCTGTGGTGGCGCTCCTTCGAGCATCTCCCCGCCAGGTGGGCCAGTCGGCCCTGGCCCCTGCCATGAAGAAGAACGACAGAACAAAAAAGACGAGGGCGCCGAACCTCCCCGGCATTCCAGGGCCGTCCGGTGATTGCTTTTTCAGGTCGTTGGTCTCGGGTGCCACCCTTTTTCTCCAGTGAAGTTAACCGCAGCCGGAGGCTGCTAGGATGCCGTCGAGACAGTATCCTGTGTTCTCGCCCTCGCCTCAACCATCCTCGCCAGTTTTTACCCAGCGCAGGTTCCTGAATTCAGGCCAGTCTCCCGCCCAGCGAACACTGCCGAGCACCTTTCCTCCACGATCTCCGTAATAGGCCCTGAAACCGAGCAGGTCGGCGACATCCCAGGACTCCAGGCGTTTGCTCGATTCCTGGTGAATGAACTCACCCGCCGCGAGACTGACCTCATGCCATCCGGACCCGCCCGGCAGTTCGACAACGGTAACCGACTCGCCCTTACGACTACCCCGGTAGCCCCTGAAGAAGTTCTCAGTGATGACGACAACCAGCCGATTAGGCTTTTCCGTCTTCACCTCGAAGGTCAGCCGCTCACCTGCCCCTCCCCGCCATTTCGGATCCGTAATCTTGCGGGTCCAGAACTGCCAGTGATGCGGATTGTCGGCTGACAATCGGTACCAGTCCCGGAACCCACGGGAGAAATCATCGACCAGGCGCGACGGCGTATCGGTCGCCCGCGCTCCCTTCTCCCTCAGCTCCCCCGGTGCGGCCGTGTGGAGCATCGAGCTGATGGCGAAGACTGATGTGGGCCGCGCGAATTGGACTTCCACCGGTTTCTTGAGCCGGTAGTAGATGTTGGCAAAGGCGAACAGTGGCCGCTCCACGGAGAGAATCGGAAGCTCAGCCGACCAGGAGTCTCCTTCCCGCCCACCCTTCGCGGTCCGCCAGAACCGGGCCCGCGGATCAGGATCGACAGAATACATGATCTCGACCCTCACGATCGGCTGAGAGGAGGATGGTGTCACGACGAACCTCGGAACCCCATCGAGGAGCAGCCGCGACCCGGGCATCGGAGGGAACGTGAAGGCTCCCTTGAGGTGCTGGTCGAGCCAGAGCGGACGCGTGACGGCGAAGGCAGGGGTGAATCGGTGGTTGAGATGAGGAGCGAAGGAGTACCTCACATCCGCATGCGGGATCAGAACTCCTGTGCGATAGGTGTCATCCATGATCCCGTGAAAATCATTTGTCGCGCCCAGCCAGAGCAGGGGAGCCCTGATGCGTGAAGCATAGGCTTGAAAACCGATCGTCGCCCGGAACAGTTCGATAGCTCCATTCGGAACCTGCCGCCTCTGCTCAGGCAGAAGCTTCCACCTCATCGTCCGGAATCCCTGTCCACCGACAGAGGGCGCCGCCGCCTTGACTCGCCTGTCTGTCCCGGCCACGTAGACGGTCAGGTTTCCTCCCATAGAATGCCCATAGACGCCGAGGCGGCCCGGATCGACTCCAGGCTGCCGTTCCAGGAAGGTCAGTCCCCTTCTACCCGCGATGGTCAGCAGGTACCAGTTGTTGTTTCTTGGAGACTCGAAGCCATCGAGATATTTCTCGCCGGGCTGAAGATTGGAATAGCCGGACACGTTCTGCTGCGTAGGATCAACCGCCCCCCAGTCGGTGTTCGGATCGCCCGGCTGCGCCCCCTCCATCTCACGCCCACCCCAGTTGATTGAGAGACAGGCGTAGCCGCGCCGAGCGTAATATCTCACCTCATGGAGAAATGCCCGCTGCCCGCCTCCATGCAGATGCAAGAGGCCCGACAGCTTTCGACCTCCCCTGGGGCGCCCATAGAAGGCGGCTATTCGTGCCGCCCTGCCCTTGAAGGTCCCGACATGGAAGGTGACATAGCTCAGGAGCAGGCCATCCTCCTTCCACTGCCGTACGCTCCGGACATCGAGCGGCTCGGCGCCAGGATCGATATCCGTCCAGAGAGCCTCCACAGACGCCGGCGCCTTGTCTTCCGCCCCAGCTGACCCGAGAGCGAGCAGCAGACTTAAGATAGCCGACAAAGGGATCCCCGTGGGCGCCAACCCTCGATTCCGCAAGCATATGCTCATAAAGCGGCCTTTTATTCCATTTCAGCAAGGATGCAGAACAGACAGAACCCTTACCACCAACGATATCTCCTGTTAAACTGTTTTAGTAGATATTGCTTTTTGGACCGACACCAGAACAGATCCCACTAACGGAGGAGCGCGCCCCATGAGGCCTGGATTCTTTTCACTGCTGGCGATAGCGTCGCTTGTCCTGGCTTGCACCACAAGAGCCGATGCCTGCTCTGTACCGGTTTTCCGCTACGCGCTCGAGCGCTGGCAGCCTGATCTGTTCCAGGCCATCGTAGTACACCGAGGCGCCCTGAACAGTGAACAGAAAAAGCTCGTCGATGCCTTCGACCGCAGCAGAGGAAAGAACATGGCGAACGTCGAACTCGTCACGGTAGACCTTGACGACTCCCCGCCTCCCGAATTGCTCACCCTCATCAAGAAGCAGGATGCGGCTGACCTGCCCCGAATCCTCCTGATGCCGCCCCCCTTTACCGGCTCCCCGACTCCTCTATGGTCGGGCAAGCTCGAAGCCGAGAACTCGCTGAAGGATTTCGACACAGTTGTTGATTCGCCGGCCCGCCGAGAGACGGTGAAACGGCTACTCACCGGAGATTCGGCAGTCTGGCTCTGTCTCGAGTCAGGAAACAAGGAGCTGGATGACAAGGCCTTCAAGCTGCTTGACACGCACCTCGAAAAACTCGGCAAGGAACTGAAGCTTCCCGAGCAGACACCCGAAGACCTCGATGATCCCGACAGCCAGGTTCGATTTGAAAAACTCCCGGTCCGGATAGCCTTCTCCACGATACGCGTTTCCCGCGACGACGCGCTGGAAAAAGGCCTCATCGATCAGCTGATGAGAACCGAAGATGACCTGCTGGAGGAAAGCGGCAAACCCATGGTCTTCCCGGTCTTTGGCCGCGGCAGGGCCCTCTGGGCCTATATCGGGGCCGGGATCAGTGAAGAAAACATTACCGAGGCGGCCCAATTCCTCACCGGCGCCTGCTCCTGTCAGATCAAGAGACAGAACCCGGGCACGGACCTCCTGCTGAGCGCGGATTGGGAAGGCTCCCTTGAAGGCCTGATCGAGACCAGGGACGTGGAGCTGCCGCCCCTGAGCGGCCTGGAAGATTTCGCCGTGGACCTCGAAGAAACCGAGGTTACCGAGGGAGGAACCGTAGCGAAGGTGAATCTCGTCCAGAAGACGCCGGAGCCCGTCGACGACACCCAGCCCGACGAGTCAACTGCGGGGGAAAAACCCAGTGGTGATGAATCCGCTACACCGGCCGTTGCCGGGATCGAGAAAACGGAGTCGCCCGCTTCCGACGAGACCACCGCGGCGGACAGCCCGCTTCAGCGCAATATCATACTTCTTGGAATCGCCGGGCTCGCGCTCCTTGCGGGCATGACCTTCCTCGTCCGGAAAAAACAATAAGCCCGCCAGGCGAACCGCACCCAATGAAGCTCGCACATCTCATCCTCCGGGAGATCGCCTCGCGCAAGGTGTCCTTCTTCGCCAGCCTGCTGGCGGTCTGCGCCTCGGCCTGCTGCGTGGTTGCTTCCTTCGGGCTGCTGAAGGACCACAAATACGACACCGGGGAACTCCTCCGGAAAGAAACCCGAGACGAAGAAGAGAGGCTGAAGAAATATACCCTACGGCTTGCCGAGCTTACCCGCAAACACGAGGACGAGACCCGCAAGACCATGAAGAACCTCGGGTTCAACATACTGATCCTGCCCAAAGATCAGAACCTGGCGGATCTCTACGCTGAGGACTTCGCCTCAAAGTATATGCCGGAGGAATACGTCCATCGTCTCGCCAATTCGAAGATCGTCACGATCAACCATCTCCTGCCAAGCCTCACCCAGAAAATGACCTGGCCGGAAAAGAAGCGAACAGTCATTCTAATTGGAGTCCGGGGAGAGGTGCCGCTCATGCACAAGGACCCCAAGAAACCTCTTCTTGACGCGGTCCCCAAGGGCTCTGCCGTCCTGGGCTACGAACTCCACCAGAGCCTTGGACTCTCCGAGGGGGACAAGCTCACCCTGCTGGGAGAAGAATTCACGATCCACAAATGCTACAAAGCCCGGGGCAATAAGGACGACATCTCGATCTGGGTCGACCTCGCCAAGGCCCAGGGGATGCTCCGCAAGGAAGGTAAGATCAACGCGATCCTGGCGCTTGAATGCAATTGCTCAGCCGACCGCTTGCCGATCATCCGCAAAGAGATCGCCGGTATCCTCCCGGAAACGCAGGTCATCGAGCGCGGAACGCGAGCGACCGCCAGGGCTGAGCAGCGCCTGGCCGCGCGCAGATTGGCGGAAAAAACCCTGGCCACCGAGAAGCAACGCAAGGATGAAACCCTCCTAAGCAGCCGACAAAAACGCGCTAAACTCTACGACGAGTTGCAGTCCTTCACCGACACCCTCATCCTGCTCGTTCTTGCCGGCTGCGCCCTACTCATTGGCCTCCTCGCCTTCCTCAACGTCCGCGAACGCCAGGCGGAGGTCGGCATTCTTCGAGCCATCGGGCTCAGGAGCTCCCAGATCTACTCCATATTCCTCGTCAAGGCCCTCTTCATAGGCGTCTTCGGGGCCCTTGTGGGCCTGCCGCTGGGTCACCTGGTAGCCACCTGGGCCGGAAAGATCCCCGCGACTGCCCAGGGAGAACTGCTCAAGGCCAACGCTGACCTCTTCCTGCTCGTCCTGGTGACGACTCCACTCGTCACCCTCCTTGCAAGCTGGATCCCTACCCTCCTGGCTGTGCAGCAGGATCCGTCAAACATCCTTCGCGAATCATAGAAGGTGCAAGGGACTCAGATGGAACGCTTGGCCAGGCCCCGCTGGTTGAGATAGTCAACCAGGAGTTCGCCCATGCCGCGGCTGGTATCGACGAGGACACGTTCCACCTTATTGGCCTGGCAGATTTCCTCAAAGCGATCATTGAAGTTATTGAGCGCGCCGAGGTAGGCCTTCCGAAGCTCCGTTGGCTGCATGAGAATTTCATCGGGAATCTCCAGCCCGATGAACTTGATCATGCCCTCAAAGCTGAAATCCAACTCATCATGGTGGAGGACCTGGAAAAGAACCACCTCGTGCTGCTGATACTTCAACCTCTGGAGAACCTTCTCGAGGCCATCGAGGTCGTCGAAGAAATCGCTGAAGACCATGACGATCTCTCTGCGGCCGGTACGCCCCGCGATCTCCGCGAGACATTCGGACATATCGGTCTTTTCCTTCGGCTCTATCTCGTCGAGATGTTCAGTCATGCGCTGGATCTGGGCCATGGAGTTCCCGGGAGGGATATAGCCAAGAACCTTCTCGTCAAAGGTCGCCATGGCGACCCGGTCACTCTGCTTCACGATGGAATAGCCCAGGGTCGTCAACATCTGGGCGGCGTAGAGCAGCTTCTGCTGGCCCTCCTCGCCGTAGCGCATCGAGGCACTGACGTCCAATACAAGGTGAGCGGTGAAGTTGGTCTCCATCTCGTATTGCTTGATGAAGAACTTGTCGCGTTTGTAGTAGACACGCCAGTCGATGTGACGAATGTCATCACCGGGCACGTAGTCCCTGTGACCGGCAAACTCCACGGCGAACCCGTGCAGCGGAGACTTGTGGGCCCCCGCAAGGTTTCCCATGACCAAGCCGCTCGGCTTGACCGGGCTCCCCTTCATCTTGCCGAGGACCTCCGGGTCGATATAACGTGAGAGTATGCTCTTGGCCATCTTTGACTACCTATGCCGCCGGCTGCGAGTACTTCTCGCCGGCATCCACGAAATCCAGCAACATGTCGATCAGGCTCTCGCTGTCGAGGTCGTTGGCGTGCGCCGCGTAATTACAGGCGATCCGATGCCTCAGGGCGGGCTTCGCCACAGCATCGACGTCGCCGACGGAGGCGTGATAGCGACCATAGAGAAGCGCCCTGGCCTTCGCGCAGGTCACGAGAGTCAGGATCCCCCGGGGACCGGCACCCCAGTCAAGCCACTGGTTCACAAAATCAGGAGCCCCTTCTTCACCCGGCCGGGAAGCCCGAACCAGGGCGTGGGCATATCCAAGCACCTGGTCACTGACAGGAACCCGGGTCACGAGATTCTGAATCTCGATGATCTGCTTGTCGGTGAGGACAGGCTTGATACCACCCAGATCGCCAGTCGTTACCCGCCTGGCGATCTCCCATTCTTCAGCGCTGCTGGGATAGTCCACCTTGATGTAGAGGAGGAAACGGTCGAGCTGGGCCTCCGGAAGCGGATAGGTTCCCTCCTGCTCCAGCGGGTTCTGGGTCGCGAGGACGAAGAACGGATCCGGCAGGGAGTGGACCGTTCCGCCCGCGGTGACCTGCCGCTCCTGCATGGATTCGAGCATAGCGGCCTGGGTTTTCGGAGGAGTCCGGTTGATCTCATCGGCGAGAACCATGTTCGCGAAGATCGGCCCCTGCAGGAATTTGTACTCACGCTGGCCCGCGCCGGCGCCCTGGATGATATCGGTTCCCGTCACATCACTGGGCATGAGGTCCGGGGTGAACTGGATCCTCTTGAAGCTCAGCTTCAGAGATTCCGCGATCGAGGAGATCAGGAGAGTCTTCGCCAGTCCCGGGACGCCCTCGAGCAGAGCGTGTCCGCGGGCGAACATGGAGATCAGCACATGCTCGATCACCTCATCCTGGCCGACGATGACCTTGGAAAGCTCATCTCGGATCTTGTTGTAGGATGCCTCACACTTTTTTACCGCCGCTACATCCTTGGCGGGTATCTTCTCACTTGTTGCCATTACTCAACCTCCTGATTTTCCGTCCAAAAATCCCTCGTTTACTTCAGTAAAATAACGCCCCGCCTCAATCGATACTTTCGAAATAGCGGCGAAGCCTGTCCCTGTAACCCCTCGGCGCAGGGCGACGCGCACGTGCGTTCATCGCCTTTCGCAAAGCGGGAGGCAACCTGCTGAACCATGCTGCCGTTTTCAATTTCCTTGTTTGACTGTCCACGTCGCGGGCGCCCGCGTTAGGAGTCCGGCTGTCACTCTGCTGAATGCTGGGGATGACCTCCAGTGCCCCGTCCTTGACGCCCTGGTTCTCAGCGAAGCTGCCGCCCTTCGAGCTTCCCCCTCCTTTTCCCGAAGGAGACGTCTGGCCGGGCTGCTGACCCTGACCTTGTCCTTGTCCCTGTCCTTGGCCCTGGCCTTGACCTTGACCTTGACCTTGACCTTGACCTTGACCTTGACCTTGTCCTTGTCCTTGTCCTTGTCCTTGTCCTTGTCCTTGTCCCTGTCCCTGTCCTTGGCCCTGGCCTTGACCCTGTCCTTGTCCCTGGCCTTCTCCCTGACCTTCGCCCTGGCCTTCGCCCTGGCCTTCGCCCTGGCCTTCGCCCTGGCCTTCTCCCTCGCCTTCGCCCTCGCCTTCGCCGGCTCCTTCTTCTCCAAAGCCCTCTTCGCCAAAGCCCTCTTCACTGAGAGCTTCTTCTCCGAATCCTTCGGAAAAGGCTTCGCCGGCCACTAATTCGGCTGTCGCTTCCGCGGAGCTGGGAACAGTGCCGGTTCCCAATGGCTGACCAAAGGCGCCTTCAGATCCTTCGCTACCCTCGGAACCCTCAGAGCCTTCGCTGCCCTCGGAACCTTCAGAGCCTTCGCTGCCCTCGGAACCTTCAGAGCCCTCGCTACCCTCGGAACCCTCGGAACCCTCGCTACCCTCGGAACCTTCAGAACCTTCGCTGCCCTCGGAACCCTCGGAACCTTCGGAACCTTCCTCCAAACTTTCTTCAGACAGAAGATCTTCTTCCTCATCTCCAAAGCCAAGCTCATTAGCCAGCTCGAGCGCCTCCCGTAGAGGAGGATTGACGATTTCTTCCTGGCCTGAGATGGCCTCAGCGCCCTGGCCTGTAGCCAGCTGGGCTTCGGCGAAAGCTTCGGTCGCTTCGGCAGCCTGTTCAGCGGATTCGGAAGACTCGAAAGCCCCCTCACTGGCAGCCTCTTCACGCAGCTCGGTCAATTCACTGACAGCCTCTTCCTGTTGTTCGTTAAGAGCGGAAATGGCGTTGGCGATTGCCAGGTCCCGCCTGATTTCCTCTTCCCGGGCGTTGAGACTCTCAGCGGCTCGCTCCAGTCCGCCGGAAAGCTCTGATTCGGCGGATGCGATCCCCTCAGGGGTATCCTCCCCGCCTTGCTCTACGCTCTCACCCGCCTCTTCGGCATCTCTGAGGGCTGAGGTGGCGCCGGGTTCAACAACGGCCGCTTCCTCCGCAAGCGTACCAGCTTCTTCCGCACCTTCCTCTACCTCCGCGACGGCTTTTTCTGAGAGCTCATCGATCGCGCGCTGTAAATCTCCAAGAGCCTGTTCCAGTGAATTCCTGGCCGAATCCTGCGCCCTCTCAGTCCCGCTCTCATCCTGGGATTTCAGGGCCTGCTCGGCTGTAGCCGATTGCTGGCTCGCCCGGGCCAGGCTGGCGCTGGCCTCGGGGGCCGTCTCTGAAACGAGATCGCCGGCCTCTCCGGCGGCCTCTCCAACCTTTTCCTGGGCCCCGGCGTTCTTCTCTCCGCTGGGCTTACCGAGGGCCTCCGACAGAGCCGCTCTCGCGGTTTTGGACGCTTCCTTGAGAGCCTCACGGGCAGCAGAGCTGGACTGTTCGGCGGTGGACACGTCCCCATCAAGGGTCGCCCGGGCGGCCTTACCGGCGGCGAGAGCGGCCTCATCCAGAGCCTTTTCGATCGCATCCACATCCTCGCCCTTACCAGTATCTCCGCTTTCGAGTCCATCGGAGAGGCCCTCAGCCTCATCCGCTACCTCCTGCTGGCTGGCAGTCGCATCGAGAGCCGTATCGGCCCGGCCGCTCGCAAGCTCCGCAGCCTGACTGTCGGCCCTACCCTGATCTTCGAGAGCCTCCTGAATACCGGTGGAGAGCTCGCGGAGAGCCGCGGCCTGGGGCCGCCCCGCCGCCCTGTCCTGATCCGCCAGGGCCTGCTCAACGAGCCCCTGGGCATGCTTGAGATTTCCCAGGTCATCTCCAATCGCTTCCGGGAGATCAGCCAGTGACTCCTCAACCGATTCGCGCGCCTCGGTGACCCCCTCCAATTGCTCGAGGCTCTCCGCGGCGAGGGCTTCGGCTGCCTCGCCGATCTCCTCACGCAGGAGTTTAGCCGCCTCGGCCAGCTCCCTGGAGGCCTCATCAGCGCTGCCTGCCGCCCTGGCGAGATTTTTCTTGGTGGGCTCGCCAGGCTCAGCGGCGGATTTATCAAGGTTCTTCTTGATAGCCGCGAACTGGGGGGCCAGTCCCTTCAGTTTTTCGGAAGCCTCAGCGGCTATAGATTCGAGTCCTTCGGCCGTCTTCGCGACAACCGCATCGATATCAGACTGCTCATCGGAGAGTTCTTTCGACTGCTTCTCATCGAGTCCCTCGGCCTTGCTGGCAGCCTTGCTCCGTTTCGCGATCTCACGCTCAGAGGCCGCGGCCCGCTCGAGCACCTCGGCCGCCCTGGCGAGCTCGGCTATCTCTACCGCCTTCTGCTGGCGCTTGGCATCCGCGAGGGCGGCCTCCACCTCGGCGCTGGCGCGCTCGAGGGCCAGGTCCGCATCATCGAGAGCCTCCTCGGTAATCTCAGGCACCTCGGCCGCCGCCGACTTGGCCGCATCGACAAGCGACCTGGCGGCCTCCTTCACTGCACTGTCGGCTTCTCGCAGTCTTGAGCTGACGACAGGAGGGAGATCCTTGTCCGTACCGATGCCATCGATACCCTTGACCGCTTTTTGTCCCAGCTCACTGGCGGCAGGCAGGTCACGCGCGGCTGTCTTCTTCGCGGCGGACTGTTCCTTGCGCACAGACTGGAGATTCGACTTCACCTCCTCGAGATCCTTGATGCGCTGCACGAGCTGTAAAGAGCTTCTCTTGTCATCCTGCGCGGCTATGGCGGCCTTGATGCGATCCTCGAGGTTCCCGAGATTGTCGAGCACCTGCTGCTCCTGCTCCAGGGCATCGTCCTTGAGGGCATCGAAAAGGTGTCCTGTCGCCTCATAGGCGGAAGCCCGGGCATCGTCGAGCAGGTTGCTGGAATCGGCCAGGTCCTTGACAACGGGCACCAACTCGCCGAGATCGCGGCGTATTTCCGTCTGCTCCTCTACGAGCTTGCGAACCTCCTCATCCTCCTCCAGCTTGGACTTTTCCGTACCGTCCTTGACCTCTTCCTGTTTTTTGATCAGCTCACGCAATAGCCTCAGGGCGGCCTCGAGATCGGTCCCGATAAGCCCCTGGGTTTCTTCGATCTTGCGAAGCAGCAGCTTCAACCCCTTGATAACCAGGGTCTGTGAGCGAGCCGCGTTAGGATAATCTCCCTCGTCCAGTTTCTTGCCGGCGTCGCGGAAATCGCCTTCCGTCCCCGCGGCCTTGAGTATGCGCAGACCGTCGGCGGCTCCGGCACCGAGCGTACCGCCCCACTTGCTCACCCCGATGAGGCTCGCCACGAGCCTCAGATAGAGCTCCTTGGCATCCAGCTGGTCCTCTATGGTGGAGAGCACCAGGGCGTCCTGCCTGGCCGTTACAGCCTGGGGAATCGCCTCAGTGTTGTCGCGCACCCTGCCCTGGACCGAGATCAACCGTCTGACCTCAGCCGCAAGCTCGGCCGCTCTCAGGCGCATCATCAGCTTCTGGCGTTCAATGTAGAGCCGCTGGATGATGGTCCGGATCATCGTACGGGCCGACTGGACAACCGACTTCCGCTCCGCGTCGCTCTTGCCGAGGGCGTCCTCGAGCATCTTCACGACACTCTTCATCTCCGATTTGATCAGGTCGGAGATGTTGTCCCTCATCTTCTTGATGTCTTTATAGAACGATTCACCATCGAGACCGTTTTCCTCCAACTGCTGCAGCTGCTTATCGAGGATGCGCTCGAGGAGATCCTCCGCCATGGCATTGGCGCGCTCCTGCGCCTCCTGCTTCTGGCGCAGGGGTGAATCATCCGCGACCCCCTTATCATCTTCCTGCGCCCCAACAAGGGGACAGGCACCAGCAAACAAGAGAAATGTCAAAGCAAGAAGACACAGTCGGTCACGAATCAATCTCATTTTGAGTCTCCAATCCCAAGTTCTTTTTCAATGATCGCGTCGAGTTGGCGTACAGAGCGTTCATCGAGCTCGTTGATCGCTTTCAGCAGGCCAGGCCTGTCCGTAACGCGTACGCTCAATACCTCGCTTCTGGAGGACTCCCCTTCGAGCTCCCCTCGATCATCTGTAACTTCCACAAAGAGGCGGACTACGTCTCCTTTTTTCAGGCCATAGCTTTTGAGATCACAGGCATGCCTGTCCTTGAGGCTTTTCGATAGCTTCTGTTCTCCGCTGCCCGGGACCTCGATGGGCGCCTCTTTCTTGGCTTCCTGCTGCTGTCGCGAAACCTCGACAAGGATTCGCACCTTCCCAATGCCATAATCGTCCCTAGCTTCGTAGTCGATAATAGGTGCTGCGCCGGGAAGAACAAAGCGTGAAACCATCGAGGCGCGCACCTTGGGCGGCTTATCGGTCTTGACCTGGATAACCCCTTCGATCGTGGGCTCAGGGTGCAACCCGTACTGATCCTCTACGAGAATCCTGTAATTAAGCCGTTTCTGGACCACCTCGAGGGGTGTGTCCTTCACAGGGAGCATCCAGATCGTCTTTCCATCCACCTTCTCTGAGCGAAACGCATAAGTTTTTCCACGGATTTCCAGCAGCGGTTTCTGCAGAATTTTTTCATCATCGGTGACCGCGATAGCCATATCGACCATCGCCCCCTCCTTCACTTCGATCTGCAGGTTTCCCGGCTCACAGGACGTGTTTTTCTTTTTGATCAGGTTGCATTCGTTCACCACATCCACGCCCCCCCCCGCGGCGTAACCGGGATCCGTCGAAGCCAGCTCCACCCTCACCACGGGCAAGGCGATCAGTAAAATATCGAATGGGTCGGTAAACGCATCCCCCGCTTCGATCCTGCATTCCATCTTGTTTGTCAGGCGGGCAATCGTGCCGGTATAGACACCCTTCCCTTCTTCCTTGCCAAGCACCAGGTCGGCCTCGGGGCCTCCCTCCAGGGCGACCCTGATGGTTTCAGGAAGATTCCCCGTACCAACTTTTTGAGTGCACTCGACCCGGAACTCCAAGGGCTTTCCATACGGTCCGCTTGGAGAATTTTTCTTACTCTCGGAATTCACGATGAAGCCCGTGCGAACATCCACCTCATCCGCGCCAATGACGATCTTCTCTATCGTCGTATCGGTCGGGTAATGATCGGTGCTGAGCATCAGGCGGTTGAGGAAGGTCATCGCGAAACCCGGATACTGATAACCCAGGACGCCGATCAATGCGGCGCTGAGAAGAAACGTCACCAGTCGCCGTCCCAGCGTATCAGCCGAGAGGATTCCCGACATATCGATGCCATCACTGATACCGGCAACGTAGGTCTTCACCTCGTCCTGGAGTTCAACTGAGCCCCAGCCCTCAGCCTCGGGGTTCTCGAACTCGATGGCAGCGACCAGGTCACTGTCGATTCCCTGCGATCTTTCCACCAGCAGCGCCGTCTGGAGAAGAGTTTCTCTCCTTCGAAGCTGGGGGCTGGCGAAACGCCGGAAAGAGTAGACCAGTCCCCAGACCCCCAGCAGCAGCAGAACCACGCGCTGTGGACGGTCCATGGCGAAAGACCAGTCGAGCAGGAAGCTCACGAGAACGATCCAGACCGCCGCGGCCAGGAAGCCCGAATAGGCTGTGGTCAGCCGAGCAAGTGTCCTCCTCATTCGGAGGCTCTCGAGATTCGAACGCAACGGGGCGAGTTTTGTCGTCATGGCAGATTCACCAGCTTTCTGAACAACCACTCGCCGAGCATCAGGAGCACGACGAGAATAAAGACTGGCCACGTATTCCACAGCGGCAAGACCTTGAGCGTCACCTCCGGACGCGGCACCGGCTGGATCTCATCCACGATCCTCGAGGCCGTATCGAAATCATAGGTCCGGCCTCCTGTCGATGAAGCCAGCTTCGCCTCGAGGACACTGTTTCGTTTGCCGCTGCGGCGCTCAGCCGAACTGCTGGTCACCTGGAAGTTAACCTCGCTGACATCTCCCGTAATCGGGTCCGTCACCTTCAGGGTATGTTCACCGGCTCCGAAAACCTGTACCTCGGCCTCAAAGATCCCCTCCCGCAGGCTGCTGACCAGCAGCGGAGCGGCATCCGCAGCGTCACCCTGGGGCGCGACGTGACGCGCTGTAAGCCCGCCCTGGGGCAGATCTCCTTCGGTAAGAGGCTCGAAGTCCTTATTGTAGGCCTCGATCGACAGGATGACCTTGTCCTCCTCCTTATAGCGCTGCCGATCCGTACGCACAACGAACCGTTTCTGGCTGCCGAGAGCGTGGCTGAGGCCGAGGCGATGAATCATCTGGCCCCAGAACTGCCGATAGAACAGCTCTCCGTATTTCCGCCTCATCCTCCAGGTCTCGTTGAAGGCCAGGTAGATTACCTCACCCTTTCCGTAGCGCCGGATGGAGATCAGAGGCTGGCGGGTCTGACCATCGGAGGGACAGACATCGGCCGGATGACTCAACAGCACCGTGGCCAGGGGATGGGGTCTCAGCGAAGGCTGGTACCAGGGAATAGCCCCCAGGTTGTTCCAGCCACGAATGTTTTCCTGGGGATTCTCGCCAAGCTGCATGAAGGGCACCGTGGCGGCGTCCGCGGTCAGCACGGCCCTGAACTCCCGCTCGTCCCGCGGCCTGGCGTTTGGATCCGCGACGATAGGCAGCATGCCGCCAATCGGGGTCGCCAGGAGCTGGGAAGGACCGAAACGCGGCCCGCTGATCACGACCAGTCCACCACCGAACTTGCCGACGAATTCTTTGACCATCTCACAGAAGCGGGTGCTCAAGGTCGAGGCGGGCATGTCACCGAGAAAGATCACGTCATTTTCAAAAAACTCGCTGCGCGGCGGGGTCATGGTCTGGAGGAAGAGATTGTTGGTATGACGCACCTTCGGATCGGCTGAGCGCAGGAAGGTCCTGAAGCCCCGCTCGCCAACCAGCTTGTCCCGGTAGAAGACCTCCTTGATGAAACGCCACTCCCAGGTCGGCTCGTACTCCACGTACATCAGGCGCAGGAAATCATCACGAATCGTCACCTCCCGCTCGGCCTTGTTGTTCTGGTCTACCACCTCTCCGTCCTGGGTTTCCACCTCGGCCGAGACCGTGAACCTGCCAGCGGTTTCGGGAGTATAGACAATGTCGAGCGTGGTCGTGTCACCCGTCAGCTTGACCTCCTTCTCCTCGATCACCTGTTCACTTCCGAGCCTGGGACTGCCATCCCCTCCCACGGGACTGGCGACAATCCTGACCTTCACACTCTGGCCCTCGAGCCCACTCTGGCGCAGGTTGACGGCGATATTGGAGCGTTCAGCCTTCTTCATCAGCAGGGGAGCCTGGAGATTCAGACCCAGGTCAATCACCGCCTCAGGCCCGATCCCAACCGTATAGATCGGGACTCCAAGGCGAGCGGCCGCTTCCTCGGGGGATGGACCCGAATTCTGACCAAAATCGCTGAACAGGACGATGCCCGCGAGATTGCCCTTACCATGCCGGCGAGCCAGGTTATCAAGGGCGGACCCTATCGCTGTGACCTGGCCGCTGGTGCTCAGCCCGTCGGCGACCCTGGAGACATCAACCTTATCCTCCCCCTCCTCGGTCTTGACCACCTGGCCCTCATCGGTCTTGGCGAGGTGCTCGATACGTTCAACGCCATCGGGACGATCAAACTTGAACACGCGCAGCCGGTATTTTTCAGACAGGCCCTGCAGAAGGTTCTTGTCGGGATTCTTCAGCAGCCGGCGCAACCACTCCACCCTGGGCAGATCTCCCTGGGGAACAGCCGCCCCGACAGCCTTCACAAAATTCTCACGCTGTTCACCCACGATCCTGTCTTCGATTCCCATCGAGTCGCTGCCATCGAAGACCAGCCAGAGCGAGGGTTTGGGGTTTCGAACCAGCTCGAGCTGGAGAACGGGCTCGGCAAGGACCAGCAGGACAAGGCACAGAAGCGCCGCCCGGAACACCGCCAGGCAGATTCGCGCCACGGGGCGCCGGCCGCTCTGCCAGCGGAAATAGAAGAGCCCCGCGACCACCACCAGCCCGAGACACCCGAGAAAAACCCAGGCTCCTCCCTCCGCCCAGGGAGCCGTAAAGGTCCAGCTCTTGGACTCAACCTCGCTAACCTCATCAAAACCGAGCATTCTGCCGAGAATTTCAGTCGTATTCATGCCGTGTCCTCCCCCGACGAATTTCCTTCTCCGGAAGAGCCCGCCATTCCGGAAACAGCGCCCCAGGACAGGATCAGAATCTCCAGGAGGAGGAGCCCCAGCACCAGCCCCATCATGTATTTCCAGCGATTCCGGCCAGTCATGCCGCCGCTGAGGGTAATCTGCTGGCTGGAAGAAACCCAACTCAGCTTGGCCCTGTCTTCATCCGGGAGAGCCTCCCGGGCCTTATCGAGGGTCGTCTTCCCAGGCCCGGATTCCACCACAGGACCGTTGACCGCCAGGGGGCGGCTCCAGAGCACCTTCCCGAACCCATCGCTGCCCTGGTCGTTCTCATGAGCCGCGATGACATAATGACCCCTGCGGCGAACCCGCCTGACGACGATTTCATCTCCTCCGCTTCCCCTGGCTTCGGGCCTGAGAGATTCCGCCTTCGGGCCTTCCCCTTCCACATTGCTCTCACGGGGCCTCACCAGGCTGAACTCGTTCTTCCTCTGCTCGGCACTGACACCGAGCCGGACTGTCTCGGAATCCGTAAAGTTGACCTTCTGGAGGGTATCACGCAACATTCCCCGCAGGATCCGATCGAGGACCAGGACCGCGTTGGTTCGAGTCAAGGTGTTCCAATCGGAAGAGATCCCGCTGGTGAAGAGAACTGATTTACCTCGTCCGATCCTGCGCTCTACGAGCATGGGATGGCCATTGGTGTACTTGGCCAGGATGGTCGGCAGCAGGTTTTCAGCCACCTGCCGCGGCGTATTCGACTCATTGGGCAGAGCCGGATCCCGCAACCAGGTGAGCCAATCGCCGCCCGCGGGTTTCGGCTTCGTGGAGGCGGGCGATTCGTTTCCGTCACTGCTTCCTGCCGTGGTATCGCGCTCCATCTCGATCCTCTTGATCTCCCGCGCGAGGAATTTAGTCTTCTCATCATCGCTGAGATGGGCAACGACAGCCTTGAAGAACAACGGGATCCTGTAGAGATCCTCGAGCGCCTGCGGGGACTCCTCCTGGAGAAGGAAGCTCGCCGGATCCAGGCTCTCAAAGCTGATAAAGAACGGATCGAGCTTCTTGACTCCCGTACCCGGGAGTTTTCCGACGGCAAGCGTCTGCAGCGGCGAGGGCAGTATTCCCTCCCCGCCAAGCCAACCCTGCTCGTTCCACTCCTCAGAATTGAAATTACCGCCGGCGGCAATAAACAATTGCCCGCCCTGCCTGACGTAGTCCCTCAGATCCGGGGCCGCGTCCCCCGGGCCCTCTATCCCGGCCACCACCACCAGGCGAGCTTCACTGAGGAGATCCTGATCAACCTCATCCACCTTGACATGGTCAACCCTGATCAGTTGGCGATCTTCACTTTCCTGCGAAAGGTCCGGGGTGAGCAGGCGGCGCACGTGAAAGGTCTCCCCGTACCTGTTGCGGGCCGCATCCTCGTCCTTGCCGTATTGATCGATGAAGACAACGGGAATACCACTCAACACAGGCACCACCAGGTAGCGCTCATTATCACGTTCGAGCTTGTCTTCGGTGATGGAGGCGGTAAAGGCCCTTACCCTGGAAAAACCCGCCGCGGCAGCATCTGAATCGGGATCAAACCTGTGGGTAAAGGGGAGCTCCCTGGCCTGGCCTGGCCTGAGAGTGACCACCTTGCTGGCGACCACATCATCGTCGATCTCGAGACTCACCTGGACCTCATCCTGGGGGGAGCCCCCCTCGTACCTGAGCTTGACGATGAAAACCGTTGTCGATTCGACATCCGCGACCTCGTCCTGCACCCGCAGGTCCTCGATCCAGATATTTTCTCCCGTACCGACCCCGACCTGTTTGACGTTCAGCTTTCCTCCGACCAAGGAGAGCAGGTTGGAGTTGAAGGCCCCTTTCGGCCAGCAGTTGCTCTGCTGATCTCCGAAGAAGACCACATGCTTCGAGGGCAGTTCCTGGACTCCTTTCATAGCCTCCGCCGCCAGTTCGACAGCCTTGGTAATGTCGGCCGTCCTGTCGAGGACCTCAATCTCACCGATGGCTTCCTGCGCCTCATCCACCGTCCCGTAGGCATCGTAGGTGAAATCGGACTCATCGCTGCACAGGGGGAGAACGGAGAACCGGCTACCCGCGGGCAACCCTTCTGCCACCAGCGTCTCGGCGACCGATTTGGCTTCCGCCAGCGCGGTCTTTCCACTGGCAGCGTCAGACATGCTGAGGCTGTTGTCAATCACCAGGATGGCGTGCACCGGATTGCCGGAAGACAGGACCTCTGAAGAAGACTCGGAATAGGGCTGCGCCAGGGCGAGGCCAAAGAGCAGCACACAGAGGGTGCGGAGAATAAGAAGGATGATATCGCGCAACCTCAGGATCCGGCGCTGCCGCTGCATCGCCTCGCGCAGAAAATCCATGGCAGCCCAGTCCACGATCGTGAACCGGCGACGGTTCAGGAGATGGATAATCAAGGGGGCGGCGGCCAGGAAGAGGGCTGCCCATGCCATGAGGGGGGTAAGAAAATTCATAGTTAGTCATTTCCCGGAAAAACCCCGGGAAGATTCTCTCTCTGTATTATTTTTTCTTCAACTTATTGGCGATGCTGTCGATCTTGCCTTCCTGGAGAATAGGAAGGTAGCGGTTCGGCATGGCCAGGATGAAACAGGCCACAGCCGTTCCGTAGAGGTCGCCGGGCTGACCTCCCACCCGCTTCTGATCGCGCCACATGCCATCCTGGGCCGGATCGCCCGCGTTGAGCATCTGGCTGGCGACAAGAAAGTTCCGCAATTTCGGATAGGATTCCCGCCAGCGTTTTCCACCGACCTGGTAGAGCGCCTGCCCCACATAGTAGAGGGTATAGGAATCTTCACAGGGCAGCTTCCCGCTCCTGGAACCGGGGGCGGCCTGTCTGCCGACCGCGACCTGGATCACGTCGAGGTTCTTGGCTATCCGCCAGTCGGCGTACTGCCCGAACTCCTGCATGCAGACAACCCCCGCCGCGGCCATAGCCAGCGTTCCATGGTTGCCGGAATAGGTGAACTGCCCCGCCTCAAGCATGGCGGCCTTCGGATTGCTCAGACCGTTCTTCCCCGAGCGCGTCTTGTAATACCTCCGCACACTCTGGATGGCTGAGCCGACAACCTCGGGAGAGACCTCCAGCCCACTGTCCATCGCGCCGCGCAGGGCCTTGGCCTGCATCACGGCGAGGCTGAGATCGTGCCCCCTGCTCTGGCGGCGGGCCCTATAATCCCAGCCCCCATCTTCGGCCTGGGTGTTGGAGATCAGCTTCAGCGCCTTATCGAGCACCTTGCTCAGTTCCTTGTCACTGGTCATCCCGTAGGCCTGGCCAAGGGCGAAGGTGGCGAGGCCATGGTTGTACATGTCACGCTGGGCGTTGGAGATGTTCAGCAGGCCGGAAGGCTTGGCGTTCCTGGTCACGTATTTCAGGGCCCTCGTTACGGTACCCCCGTACCTGCCCCTTCCGGGAAGGTAGCCGGCCGAGAGAAACGCGAGGGCGCCCATCCCTACAAGCCCGAGATCGTTGGAATGCCAGTTCCCCTCGGGGCCCTGGTTCCTGGACAACCATGCGAGGCCCTTCTGAAGAGCGCGCTCACTTTCAGGAGTAATCTCCCAGTCACCCTCAGCGAGAACGGACGAGGAAGAGAGAGAGATACAGAGCAGCAAAAGAAATAACGTCCTGGAGATATTTCTCACGGAAGCACTTCCCTTATTTCTAGCCATTTAAGAAGCTCAAGTCGTGGTAAGCAGGCCAACCGGACGTAAAAAAAACGCCCCCTCTTAACGGCATCCCAAACAAACAGGTCTTAGATTAGAGCAACTCAGCAAGTTAAACTCAACAAATTGTCAAGCAGCCGGGCTTGTTTTAACGCCCTTCACCCGGAGGGAAAAAACAGCAGGACATACACGATAGCAAGCGCTATGTGAACGAGGGCGAAGGGGAACGCCTTCCTGATGAACCCGACGAAGGTGAGCTTGAGTTCGTATTTGTGGATAATCGTCACAGCCACGAGGGTCGAGGCCGATCCAATCGGGGTGAGGTTTCCCCCCAGGTTGGCTCCGAAGATCACTGACCACCAGAGCTGCTCGGACACAGGCGTCCCCAGCGCCTCCCGTCCCTCCAGGATCTTCGCGAGCATCGCGGCAAGGGGAATATTGTCCGTAACCGAGCTGAAGACGGCGGAGACAATTAGGAGACCGGCAGCGGCGAGCTTCGGCGGGGCCTCGATGATCGGGGTGAGTCCGGTACCGATCAGATCGAGCACCATTGCATGCTCCATGGCGTTGATCACGACGAAGAGGGCCGCGAAAAAACCCAGTAGATCCCAGTCGATGGCTTCATAGAACCTGTCTGCGACAGCCTTGTAACGAATGAGCATGATCCCGGCGAAGCTCAGGGCGACGAAGCCCATTCCCAGGTCCCTGACGTAGGGAAGCACCGAGGTCGCGGCGATGGTGAAAATGAAGAGCGCTGTCATGGCGGCCCCTAACCAGAAGAAGAACCTGCTCTCGATACCATCGTTCTCATCAAAGCCCTCGACCAGTTCCTTCGCCCGCGCACGATCGGCCTCGGTGGTCAACCGCCGGATGCCGAAGAGCCTGGCGCCAAGGGCGATCGTCACCACCGTCGCCACCAGGACATAGGCACTCGACTTGAGGAAGAAATCCACAAAGGCTATCTCCGCGGCATTGCCAACGATGATATTGGGGACCGAGCTGATCAGGGTCAGCAGCCCCCCTATGTTCGTCAGGAGCCCCTCGACCAGCAGGAAGCCCAGGAGCTTATCCCCCTGCTCCAGCTTCTTCAGAGAGACCCCGCTGAGAGAGCCCACGATGATCATGGCGGTAACGTTGTTCAGCACAGCGGAAAAGACGACCGTCATCAGTCCGTATAAAACCAGGAGCTTCAGGGGATCCCCCCTGGAGGCCTTCGTCAGCCGAATCGCAATCCAGGTGAAGAGCCCGGTGCGGGAGGTGACATCGACAAAGAGGCTCGAGCCAAGGATGATGGCGATGACCCCCCAGTCGATGGCGGAAATATAGACGGGCAAATCGATCTCATGCCCCCCGACAAGGATGGGACCGAAGGGAAGCAGGTCAAAAAAAGCTCCCAGCAGCAGGCAAACAATCGCGAAGAAGCAGGCGATGACGGATTTCTTGGCGTGGAGCTTCTCCTCGAGCGCCAGGCAGAGAACCATCGCGCCGAGAATGGACGCGAAGAGCAGCGTCACCCAGAAGGGAACCTCCGCCCCGCCCGCCGAGTGCGCCTCGGAAATCCAGCCCAGGTAAACAGGCACCAGCACCACCTTCCCGTCAGAGAAGCAACAAGGGAATATCGCACAGCTCGACAGCCAGCGTGTAGGCCAGGCCATGCATCGCGAGCTGGTCGACCTCCCGGGTATTCATGACCAGGAGGTCTATTTCACCGGCAACGACGAGCTGCCTGTAATCCTCAACATGCATACCGAGCTCGACTGCTTCGAGGATCTCCACCTCGAGCCCTTGCTCGGCCACGACCGCCCTGCAGGATTGGATGTAATCCCGAGCTTCCTTGAGAATCCGAAAGAGCAGATTCTCCCGTACCGCAGCGCTGTCGACGCTGGGAATCTTCTCGATAGCGGCCATGTAGCGCTCAAACACCTGCTCATCTTCAATATTGGTCAGATGCAGGGTCCCTCTGGCTGGAGTGAAGAACAGGGCCGCATTCACCAGGCGACTGTCTCCGGCCAGGTGGTCAGTCATCGCCATGACCCGGGAACAGTCATCTCC
>Ga0310342_100000411_pt1 | contig 23914 bp, 13 predicted proteins | sample S15DNA20500_MG_FD_206155 | JGI IMG/M metagenome (GOLD analysis project Ga0310342, IMG submission 206155) | Marine microbial communities from station ALOHA, North Pacific Subtropical Gyre - S1503-DNA-20-500_MG | ecosystem: Environmental > Aquatic > Marine > Oceanic | place: Pacific Ocean: North...
GACACCGGGGTGATGAGCCTCGATTTCTGTTATACGCTCTGCTGCGAGTGCCTGCCGGGAACGCTCTGCATCACCAAGTATGAGGATCTCAACCGCAATGGTTTTCGCGATCCTGGAGAGCCCGGACTGTCCGGATGGGAGTTCCGGGTTCACGGGGACACCGTGTCTTATGTCGACCAGACCGGCAATAGCGGCAGGCTTTGTATTCAGAACCTTCCGGCCGGAACCTATACGATCGAGGAGATTCAGCAGGCTGGTTGGGTACAAACATCCCCGGCCACCGTTCTGCAGACCGTCAAGATCTGCGGCAAGCCTGACGAAGAGAACGTCACCTTTGTTTCCTTCGGGAATTCGAATTGCGAATGCGAATCGGATCAGAAGGTCGATTGCATTTACGGTGATCTCAACGCCACTCCGGGACCCGAGCTGCTCTCGCTTCTCTCCAGCGTCCCGAGTGGGTTTACCACTCAGATAGATGACCCCGGTGTAGACCAGCACTTCGGCCATACCTTCACGAACATGCATCCTCCCGGTTGCCTGGTCGTCGGAGCGAACCTGACGTTGGCTCTTCGTGCTGCCGGCGGTCTCTCAATCAATGACAGGCTCTACCTCATGGAAGGCGCGACGACTGTATGGAGCGCCGACATCGACGATCTCACCAACCCCTCCTGGGGCCAGCCGGGCGCCCAGGACAGCATCGTTCTCGATCTCGCCAATCTCACCGGCGGCAACGGGCCGATCAATATTCTTGCCGCCCTGGCCGATGGAGATCTCGATTTCCGTATCCAGGATGATACGGCCGTTCTCCGTGCCTGCCTCCGGGTCGAGTATTGCTGTGATGCTTCGATCTCCGGGATCAAGTACAACGATGAGAATGGCAATGGCGTCCAGGATCCCGGTGAGGCTCCGCTTGCCGGTGTCACGATCGAGCTGAATGGCGGTGAATTGCTCCAGGGTACCCTTGTCGCTGATTCCATGGTGACCAACAGCCAGGGTGAGTACAGCTTCAGCTGTCTCGAGCCCGGGAAGTACTTCGTTTCCGAGATCGTGCCGACGGACTGGACCCAGACGCAGCCGGCTGCGGCAGGGTATCCGGTCGGACTCTTCTCAGGAGCGGCCTCGGCCTCTACCTTCACCGGACTCGATTTCGGCAACAAGCAGGTCTGCGAGGAGCCCATGACGATCGAGTGCATGGTTGGCGACCAGGACAACTTCAGCCCTGGCGATCCTGTTGACGGTCCGCTGGATCCTTCATCTCCCCTCGTGGGCGAGGTCCTGGAGCAGATGAGCAGCGGGAACGTGCTCTATACAACGGATGTGATTCCCACGGACCAGCCCATCGGTCACACCTTCAGGTGCTGGGAACCGAATTGCAACGTGAAGGACGCGTGGCTCGAGATCGGCCTGAAGGCCGGACCTTCCACATTGTCCTACAACGATACGATCGGTTTTTACGAGGGCAGCCAGCGGGAATGGAGCATGAGGATCAACAATGTTGTCGATCCGAGTGATCCGAACGCGTATCCCTGGGGGCCCGGCCAGAGCGTGGTGCTCACGCTGCACCTGAGCGACCTGCCCATGGACGCTCTGAACGTAGACACTGTCATCGGAATCATGCAGGATGGCGACCTGGATATTGCCATCCAGGATGATACGGGCATCGACTATATGAAGCTGACGGTCGAGGTCTGCTGTAATTATCCGGACACCGATGGGGATGGAGTCCTCGACGATGCGGACAATTGCCCCGCGGTTCCCAACCCGGACCAGGCCGACTCCGATGGTGATGGTATCGGGGATGCTTGCGAGGAAGGGCCCGACACCGATGGGGATGGAGTCCTCGACGATGTGGACAATTGCCCCACGGTTCCCAATCCTGACCAGGCCGACTCAGATGGTGATGGTGTCGGGGATGCCTGTGAGCGTGTTGATCCCAGGTACATCCGCGGTGATGCGAACGCTGATGGACAGGTGAACATCTCTGATTCGCAGAGTGTTTTCGGATACCTGTTCCTTGGCCGAGTTGAGCCGTCCTGTCGCGACAGCGGGGATGTCAACGCTGACGGCAAGCTGGACATCAGCGACGGGATTCGTCTTCTGCAGTTCCTCTTCATCGGAGGGGCTCAGCCGTCGGCTCCCTACCCGGGGTGCGGCAGGGCCGAAGGTCCAGGTATCAGCTGCGAGGAGGCCAGCCTTATCTGCGCTGATTAGAGGTGGGGAAGGCCCCTTTTCCGCCTCGAAGACCGACTTTGCTCTCGGTTGGTCTGCTTTTCTGAAGGGCGCCCGGTTTTTGCCGGGCGCCCTCTTTTTGTTACGAACTCCTCGATTCCGGGGTACTTACCGGATATACGCCCGCGGTTTGAGGGCTTTTCATTATCAATTCTCGCCTCTTCAGGCCGGCTTTTCCGTAGATGTCCGTAGATGTCCGTAGATGTCCGTAGAGGACGGCCTCGTGGCGAGTTTCAGCCAACATCAGAAGGAATAGAAGCCGTGAAGAAGAGTACGCCGTCTGGAAATTACATGAGTTCGAAGCGCAGCGCCCTTCGCAGGGGGCTTTTTGCGGTCTTTGCGGGGATCCTGTTTCTGGGGGTTTTCGCACCGGAAAAGACCTCGGGAGCCGACAAGAAAGATACAGCTGAGGAGCTTGCCTGGATCACACATGAGGAGTTTGTCTGGATCACACGATTCCGGCGACACCTTCGGCATGGGTGAAATCCTTTCAGGTCGCGGCAGGTCGTGTCGCGTTCTTTGGCTTACTATGAATTGCTGGAAGAAGGGTGGACTCCCACTTATGAGTTCGGGATTAAAAAATCCGAATTCGTTAAGTACAGGAATCCTGACCGGATATTCATGATCGGAAGAATATTCAAGGACCTGAGGGTCGGGGCCTGGGATCCCGCCGCCTTGAGGCAGGGCTGGTTCCTGCCGCCCCCCCCGAAGGTCGCTGAAGTTGACCGCCTGAATGAGAAGGTCGTGGCCAGGAAATCTGAAGGTCCGGATACGAAATCATCCGGGGTCCCAGGAACGGTTCTTTCCTCCCGGGCTTTACCTGGAGAGAAGAAGAAATCGCATATGTCCTGGAGGGTTGGCAGGAGCTATCGGAAGAAACAGGATAAGCGAAGCTACCCCAGGCGCCCAGGCGAACTGGATGCTGGTGGATCCCATTTCCCCGGGCGTGGTCCTGTCGGGATGGTCCTGTCGCGCGATGTTTCGGATTCGCGTTTCCTGCGCGGTGACGTCAATCAGGACGGCCAGGTGAGTATGCTGGATGCGGACGCTCTCCTGCAGCATATCTACAATAGGGACAACGAGCCGGCCTGTCTCGAGTCCGCAGACGTGAACAACGACGGCGAGGTTCGTCTAGGAGACGCACTCCAGCTTATCACCTACGTAACTCACGGTCTGTTTTCGCCTGCGGCGCCTTTTCCCGCCTGCGGCAGAGATCCTGACGAGAAGGGCAGCTGGAGCGATATCGGCTGCGTCGCCTACGAGACCTGTCCGGCAGAAGAGGAAGCTCTGGAAGAGGAGAGAGAGCGCCCCCCTGGATGAGTCTCTCTGGATAAAAAGCCGGGGGTTTTTCAGACCAGCTCATTCATCGGCTGGTGGCCGTCTACGAGGTAGTGGGGGCGGCCCTGGAGGTCCTTGACCGTGGTATTGGCCGCGTCGATGCCCAGGTTGTGGTAGAGCGTCGAGACGACCTCTCCGAAATGTACCGGGCGGTCCTTTGGTCCTTCGCCGAGACGGTCGGTCGAGCCGATCACCTGGCCCGCCTTCATGCCGCCACCGGCCAGCAGCGCGCCGCCGACCTGCGGCCAGTGGTCGCGCCCGGCGTTCTTGTTGATCTTCGGAGTGCGTCCGAATTCGCCCCAGGCGACGAAGGACACGTCGGAATCGAGTCCGCGCTCATGGAGATCCTCCACCAGGGCGGTGACACCCTGGTCCCACAGCGGCAGGTACTTGTCCTTGAGGGACTTGAAGTTATTTGAGTGGAAGTCCCAGCGTCCGAAGTTGAGCGTCACCACCCGGCAGCCGGCCTCCACCAGTCGCCGCGCCAGCAGGAAGTGCTGGAGGTTCAGGGGAGCTCCGTCGCCGTGTTTCTTGGGATCGCCTTTTCCGTAGCGCTCGAGGGTCCTGGGGTCCTCCTTCGAGAGGTCGAAGGCCTCGGCCAGCCGGTTCGAGGTCAGGATGTCCATGGCGCGCTGCTGCAGCCGGTCGAGCGAGGAGACCGACCTGAGCGAATTTGCCGAGCGGCGGAAGCTGTCGAAAGAGTCGAGCAGCTTCCGGCGGTTGCCGAGGCGTCCGAGGTCCATGTCCTTGAGAACCATGTCCTCTCCGACCTCTCCATTGGGGCGGAAGGCCGAGTGGCGCTGCCCGAGGAAGCCGGGAAGGCCTGGCGAGCCGTAGGGCGGGTGTCCCGCCTTGGGCGACAGGCCGACAAACGGAGGGATCGCCGCTTCGGAGGGCCCCAGGAGAGACGAGACGCAGGAGCCGACACTCGGCCAGCCGCCGCGGATCTCGTTCGGTTTCTGCCTGCCGGTGTAGCAGATGTAGGAGTCGTGGGCGCCGTTGGGCGAGCCGACGACCGAGCGGATGGGTATGAGCTTGTCCATGACCTTTGCCATGCGCGGCAGGTGCTCACAGATATCGATGCCGGGGACGTTGGTCTTGATCGGCTTGAACTCGCCGCGAATCGCCGACGGCGCGTCCATCTTCAGGTCGTACATGTCCTGGTGGGGGGGAGCGCCGCACATATAGACCATGATGATGGCCTTGTTGGACTTGCGAATCCCGGCCTGTTCTTCCGCGGCAAGCAATTGCGGCAGGCTCAGTCCGCCAAAACCGAGAGCGCCGACCTTGAGCAGGTCACGCCGGGTGAGTCCGTCGCAGAGACGGTATTTTTCTCCCAAGAGGTTCAACATGACGTCGTTCTCCTCCAGTTCGGCGCCCGGTCGAAATCACGCGATATCTCGTTGGAGCAAGGTCTTGCCCGGGCCGCTCTAATGGAAGTATAGACGAAAAGGACCGGGGTTCAGAGCACTTATCGCGCCGGCGTTCGAAAGGGGCTTTTTCAGGTTGTTTTTTATCCGGTGGGAAGTCTCGGGGGGCCCTTCGCCGGACGTTTTCGACGGGGCTAGTTCTTTTCGATGCGGTAGAGGGACTTGTCGGTGCGCAGGAAGAGGGCGTTGCCGGCGATCGCCAGGCTCGACATATGCCGTCCGGGAAGCTGGTTGTTCGCCAGCACCTCGAGCTTGCTCTTGCCCGGCTTGATGACCGTGGTCACTCCCTCCCGGCTGTGGAAGTAGAGCTTGCCGTCGGCGTAGGTGGGGGAGGAGGAGTGGTTGCCCTTGATTCGTTCCTGCCAGTTAACCTTGCCCGTGAGGGCGTCGAGACAGGTGACGACTCCGCCGGCGTCGCTGACGAAGTACAGCTCCTTGCCGATGAGGATGGGCGAGGACGTCTTCGGTACGCTGCGCTTGTGCCTCCAGGTGATGGCGGGATTGGCGCTTTCGCCGTAACGTATGGCGAGGATCTGCGCCCGCATGAAGCTGGTGCTGAGGAAGATCATTCCGTTTCCCGCTACCGGCCGGGGAACGTTCGAGAAGCCCAGCACGCCGTAGCTGAGCCTCCAGAGCTCCTTGCCCGTGGCTGGATCGTAGCCGTAGAGCCAGTCGGCGGCTGGAGAGACTACGTGGTCCTTTCCGTCTATTTCGAGAACGAGGGGCGTTCCGTAGGCCTTCTTCAGTTGGTGGTTCTTGTTCATCTCGCCGCTGCGGTCCGTTCTCCAGGCGAGCTTGCCGGTCTTCGCGTCGAGGCCGGCGATATATTGCTTGTCGCTGCCGTCCATGTGGAAGATGACCCGGTTCTTCCAGAGGACGGGTGTGCTCCCGGGGCCGTTCTCATGCATGACGTGGAGCTCCTGGTTGCGCCAGAGCACCTTCCCGCTGGCGGTGTCCACACAGGCTGTGCCGTAGGAGCCGAAGTGGCAGTAGAGCCTGCCATTGTCGAGGAGGGGAGTGGGCGAGGCGTAGCTGTTGAGCTCGTGGACCCACTGCGGCTCTTTTTTCCTGAGGACCTCGATATCGTGGAGAATCCTGCCCGTCTTCCTGTCGAGGCAGATGGCGTGCAGCCTGACCGTCTCGAGCACCGTCAACGGCTGGCCGCCGGTATTGGACTTGAGGCGTTCTTTCGCGTTTTCTTCGGAGGCGATTTTTTCATGCGCGGTTGTCAGCCATACCTGCTCTCCCTCGATGACCGGGGATGACCAGCCGCGGCCCGGGATCGATGTTTTCCAGCTGACGTTCTTTTCGGCGTCCCATTCGGTTGGCAGGCCGGTGGCGTTGCTGTGGCCTTGTCCGGCCGGCCCGCGCCATTGCGGCCAGTCGTCGGCGGCGGAGGGGGCGCCGAGTTGAAGGGAGGCAAGCAGAACGGTCGCGCTGAGGAGCTTCGTATACGGGTGGGTCATGCCGGCAGGTCTCTAGTTTGCTGGAACAGGCGGAATTATCCGCGGTATTTTGAAAAAGAGATTCTAATTCCGGGCGCGGGTCGCTGCAAGACTATGCGCTGGTCGCAGTCCGCGGGAGAGGAGGAGCGCCTCTGGCCGCCCTCCGCTGGCTCAGAAGTCATAGCCGATGCTGAAGAGGAGGATGGTGCCGCCGATGTCGGTCCTGCCGTCCACTCCGAGTGAGGCGTCCCCGTCGCGAAAGTTCACCTCGACAGCGCTCCAGGCGAGCTCCACGCCGATGGACCAGTCGTCAAAGACATACTCGGCTCCCGCCACGGCGTGCACTCCGAAGCCGTTGGCGTGCATCGACAAGGCCACGGAGATGTCCGCCCTGTCATTGACGTCGACCGTCTGTGAGAGCCAGGCGAACTCCACTCCGAGCCCGATATACGGATGGAAATAGCCGGACCTGTCGCTCCAGAGGGTCTTCGGCGGCAGGTGAAAGAGGGCCGTGTACTTCAGGGTCAGCTGGGTGAACTCACCGTCAATCCAGATTCCCAGCGGCTCGCCCTCGGCATCTTCCTGCGGGAAGGACCCAAAGCCGTAGATCAGGTCGAAGGTGCCCCGGGTGGAGAAGTAGTCGCAGATGCCGCCCTCTATGGAGACGCCGAGGAGCGGTACGATGCCGGGGTCGCTGACATACTTGACCATGGCGGTCATGACGTCGTTCTTAAATTTCAGGCCACCGATTCGATACCGGATGATGGGGCCGCTTCTGTCCGACCAGTCGGTCTTCTCTTCCGTGGCCAGGTCGGTGGAGGCAAGGGCGGCCTCCTCGTTCGCCGTGAATCCGAGCATGCCGGCGTGCAGGAGCCCGTTCGCATCCTGGGCTGTACAGCGGGAGGCGGTAAACGCGGACAGGATGATGCAGGCCGCGGCCAGCAGGCAGTTGGTAAACAATTTCATAGGAGATTCTTCAGCCCGGGCGGATTTTTCCGAATTCCCCCCGGCGGTCCTCAGCAGACGGCTAAGCATCAATCGTATTACACGTCTACGTATCAACCAAACCGAAACGTCGCGGGGCTGTAGAGGGTCGCCTAAGGATGGGCCCAAGGCAGGGTTTTGATAGGGTCATCTCATGAGGGGAGGCCAGGGGGCCAACAGCTCAGCGAGCCCGGGCCTGGTGTGAGAAGAGCCATGTCTTCCATCGGATATTTTTTATAGAAAACATTCGGAACAGGTTCGGTGCTTAACGCGCTATACCTGCGGTTTCAGGAACCCCGCTGGCGCGCTCTCTCCAGCAGCCCGCGCATCTTCTCCAATTGCTCATTGAATTTACCGTCGCCGGCGAGGTTGGTGTGTTCCGCCGGGTCTTTTTCGAGATCGTAGAGCTCGCTCTCCGAGCTGCTGCCCCATTCGGCGTAGCGCCAGCGCGAGGTGCGGATGGAGCGGCCGAGGTTCTTGCCGCGGCTGACCACGGTATAGGCGGTCTCCTTGCCCGCGCCGGAGGGGTCATCGATCAGCGGAGCGAAGCTCTCGCCCTGCAGGTGCACGGGCGCCTTGATGCCGCAGAGCTCGCACAGGGTGGGGTAGATGTCCACCAGCTCGGTGAGACCGTTCGAGCTGGTCCCCTTCCGGGTCCTGCCCGGCACGCGGACAATCATCGGCACCCGGGCGCATTCCTCGAAGAGGCTCACCTTTCCCCACATATAGTGCTCACCGAGATGGTAGCCGTGGTCGGAGATGAGGATGACGATGGTGTTTTCCCACAGGCCGTTTCGTTCCAGGGCATCGAGCAGCAGGCTGATCTGCGTGTCGATGAAGCTGATGCAGGCGTGGTAGGCCTGGGTGTAGGCCCTGCGCAGGGCGTCGTTTTCCTTGTCGAGCTCGAAGCCGAAGGCCCTGAACCGCTTGACCATGGCCAGCGCCGGGATGTCCTTCCAGTCACCCACGAGGGCGGGGGGAATGACGAGCTTCTCCCGGGGGTACAGGTCGAAGTATTTCTTCGGGGCCCAGAATGGTACGTGGGGCTTCTGGATTCCGCAGGAGATGAAGAAGGGTCGGTCGCCGTGGCTTTTCCCGTCGAGCCAGGAGACGACGCGACGCACGTTACGGCCGTCCTTGTGCTCCTCGTCGCTCATGTCGGTCGGCCCGTAGCCCGGGATCTTCTGGCCACCCGCGCCGCGCTTCGCCTCTTTCTGCTTGAGGCGCCAGGCCCTCCTGTTGGAGGCCTTCTCAATCGAGCCGTTCTCGGCCTCGAACTCTTTCTTCGCCTTCTCGAGTACCGGGTTACGTTCGTTTTCAAAGCGCTCGTATTCGTACCAGCAGGATTCACCGGGATCGATCTTCATCGTGTGGAAGATCTTGCCGACTCCCGCCGTCCAATAGCCGTTTTTCCTGAACTGCTCCGGCAGGGGGACGATGCCGGGCCGCCTCTGGCGGATATCCGACTTATTGTCGAGCACCCGGGTCGACTCCGGGTAGAGGCCGCTTAGAAAAGACGAACGAGATGGGCCGCAGACGGGGTACTGGCAGTAGGCGCGCAGGAAGCGGGTTCCGGCCGCGGCCAGCTTGTCCATCGCCGGGGTGCGGATGTGGTCGTAGCCCGAGGTGCTGACGTGGGTGTTCAGGTCATCGCAGACGATGAAGAGGACATTGGGACGCTTCGGAGCCTCGGAGCGGCTCTCCCCGACGGTGGCCAGCAGCCCGAGACAAATCACTGTGATCCGGATAAGTTTCACTCTATGTGGACCTCAAACGGCGGTTTACGAAGTTTCAGGCTAATGGATGGGACGCGCAGGAACAAGGGGCTCGAATTACCGGTTCCGGCTCTGTACTTCCAGACAGTTCCCATATGCCGTAATATGTAGACAGGTTGTTTCCTTCGGAGTGAGACAGTGTTGAAGACGATCTTAGCCCTATTCCTGGCGATGTTATTGCTGGCCTCGTTCGCGTGGTCCCAGTCCGTCACGCCTAAGAAGGGCTCCGGACACAAGACCAACCTGGATCTCCCCTTCGATGCGGTGGGTGCAGACAGCGAGAAGGAGGAGGCCCCGGAGCTCATTATCTTCTACGGCGAGGCCTACGAGGCGAGCAATGTCGTATTCTGTCTCGATGAGTCGCTCACCATGAACCGCAGCGGTCGCTTTGACATCGAGAAGCGGGAGGTGAGGAGGGCCATCGCCGAGCTGAACCCCGATGCGGAATTCGGGGTGCTCTTCTACGGCGGACAGGTGACGAGCTTCAGGAGGCAGCTGATCAAAGCATCTCCCACCAACAAGCGGGCGGCGATGGCCTTTATCACTTCCCGCGTCACGAACCTGGGTACCTGCCTGGGAAATTCCGTCGAGCAGGCGCTCCAGATGCTGAACCGTTCCGATTCGCGGTTCCAGGCCGTCATCCTGGTGAGCGATGGCACGCCGACGCGCTGTCCCTTCGCCAGGCTCAACGGCTGCCAGGAAAAACAGGTGGTCTGCAACGAGGTGCTTGCGCAGATCAGCACGGCGAACGTCCGGCGTATGCCGGTTCACTGTATCCTGGTCGGTAACGCGGACAGGTGCACCGGCCTCCCCACGCAATTCATGAGAGCCGTCTCGGGCCTGAGCGGTGGCTCCTTCCGGCATGTTCCCCAATAGGTAACCGTGGCCGCTCCCTCAACGGGTTCCGCGGCTGGAGGCGAAAAATGAGTAGATTGGCGTTCTTGACCTTTCTCGCGGTTGTTTCTCTTTCCCTCGGCGGCTTCACGACGGAGCCCGGTCCGAATACCTGGCCTGGCTGGAGGGGTCCGGCATCGGCCGGCAGCGCGACCTCCGGCGCCTATGCCAGCGGGTGGTCGGATGGAAAGAACATCCTCTGGAAGGCGCCGCTGCCTGGAAAGGGCTGCTCGACGCCGGTGGTCTGGGGAGAGAGCATCTTCATCACGGTGCCGATCGAGGGAGAGGACGCGGTCATGGCCTTTGACTGGAAGGGAAAGGTCCGCTGGCGGAGCCGGATGGGCAAGGCGCGGGGCGGCAAGCATCGCAACGGCTCGGGCGCGAACCCCTCACCGGTAACCGATGGGAAATACATCTTCGTCTACTACCGAAGCGGCAATTTTGCCGGCCTCGATATCGACGGCAAGGTCCTCTGGAAGACCAACCTGCAGGAGCGTTTCGGCCAGGACACACTGTACTGGGACATCGGAACATCGCCGGTGGTGACGGAGGCTCACGCGGTGATCGCCGTTATCCAGGAGCGAGGCTCTTTCCTGGCGGCCTTCGACAAGAAGAGCGGCAAGCTCGCCTGGAAGGTCGCGAGGAATTACGAATGCCCGACCGAGGGAGATCACAGCTACACGACCCCGATCGTGGTCCGCCATGAGGGCAAGGAGGCCATCCTGGTCTGGGGCGCTGAGCGGCTGACGCTTCATTCGGCCGCCGATGGGAAGATCATCTGGAGCTGCTCGGGATTCAATCCCGAGCAGAGGCGGAACTGGGTAACGGTGGCCTCCCCGGTGATCTCCTCCGGGGTCGTCGTGGTGCCCTACGGGCGGGGTGAGAGGCTCGCGGGTATCAAGCTTGGCGGGAAGGGAGACGTCACGGCGACGCATCGTCTCTGGACGGTTGAGGGCAACGGCACCTTTGTTCCGACGCCGGCCGCCTCCGGCGGCGAGGTCTTTATATTGCGCGACAAGGGGCAGGTCGTCTGCCTGGATTCAAAGACGGGCAGGACGAAGTGGAGTGGACGCATGCCGAAGCATCGGGCGAAGTATTACTCATCTCCGTTGGTGGCCGGAGGAAATATGTACGCTGCTCGCGAGGATGGTGTCGTGGTCGTCGCCCGCCTCGGGGGGAACTTCGAGGTGCTGAGCGAGAACGACATGGGCGAACGCATGATCGCTTCTCCCGTACCCATAGCAGGTCGCCTCCTGCTGCGCGGCGAGAAGGCGCTTTACTGCATCGCGAAGCCTGGCGAGGCTGTTTCGAAATGAGGCAGCTCCTGCTTGCGGGCATTCTCGCTCTTGCCTGGATCGGTCTTCCCCTCTGGGCCACGGCGGAGGATGGCGCCGGATACCGGCTGGCCGCGGCGATTATCGAGGGCAACATCGAGGCCGTGGAGCGGCTGCTGGATGAGGGGACGGATGTGAACGCGGTGCTGGCCGGGGGGCTCTGGCCGCTCGATGTGGCTAGGCTTCGCGGCAGGAAGAGCATCGAGAAGCTGCTGATCTCCAGGGGCGCGAAGAAGGCGAACGCGAAGATCTTTCCCCCGGGGACATTGGCTTCTGAGCTGGCTGACCTCTATCTCGCCAGCGGTATTTCAGCGGACTCGCCGGGTTTCTCGGTGCTCGTCAGCCGCGATGGGAAGGAGTCCTTCTGCCGCGGCTACGGGCTTGCCCGTGTGAAGGAGAAGCTCGCCGCGGGTCCCGACACCCCTTTCCGGATCGGCTCGGTCACCAAGCAGTTCACCAGCGCGGCCATCCTGAAGCTTCGGGAGGACGGTAAGCTCGAGGTCAGCGACAAGCTCTCGAAGTTTTTCCCGGGCTTTCCCCGCGGCGACGAGGTCACGCTTCACCACCTGTTCTCCCACACCTCGGGGATTCACAGCTACACGGATACCCCCGGCTTCATCAAGGGAGTTACCTCGCCGGTCAAGGCGGCCGTCCTGGTCGAGAAGATCAGGAAGGAGCCCTTCGATTTCGATCCAGGCCAGAGGTTCAAGTATTCCAACTCGGGCTACTTCCTGCTCGGGCTCATCGTGGAGAGGGCCTCCGGAAAGCCTTACGGGGAGTACCTGCGCGAGAAGTTCTTCAAACCCCTGGGCATGAAGAACACCGGGCTGCATCGCCGCGGCTTCGAACCCGGCGGTGAGGCGCTTGGCTATACCCGCGCAGGGAAGGGCTACAAGCTGGCCGTTGACTGGGATATGAGCTGGGCCGGCGGCGCCGGAGCGCTCTATTCGACGGTGCGGGACCTCGGCCTCTGGAACGAGGGCCTCTTCGCTTTCAAGGTGCTCGAGAGGAAAAGCCTCGACCTGGCGTTTACCCCGAACAAGCTCCTGGATGATAGCGGCAAGGCCTTCTATGCCTGCGGCTGGGCGATCTCCAGGTACCGCGGTCTTCGCCTCATCGGCCACAGCGGCGGCCTGCACGGCTTCCAGTCCTACCTGGTTCGCTATCCGGAGCAGAACCTGACGGTGGCGGTGCTCGCCAATGCGGAATTTTCTCCCGCCGCCAAGGCCCAGGTGCTGGCCGATCTCTGGCTCACGGCGGTGATGGAGCCCCGCCCTCTCAGGGAGGAGAAGACCGGCCTCGCCGGCAAGGGCTACGATGACTACGCCGGGCGCTACGATTACGGCAGTGGGGTGATGACAATCGAGCGCGAGGGAGACAGTCTCTTCGCCCAGCTGGGCCTGCAGCCGCGCTTCGAGATCTTTCCCGCCGGCGATGATGAGTTCTTCTGGAAGGTGGTGGAGGCTCGGGTGAAGTTCGAGCGCGACAGGTCGGGCAAGGTTACGCGGATCCTGCATAGCCAGGGCGGCGCCGTCATCAAGGCGTCCAGGCTCATCCGCCAGGTGGTGGTGAAGGTCGACCCGGCCATCTACGATGCCTATGTCGGTCGTTACGATTGCGGCGGAGGGCAGACGCTCACCGTCACGCGCGATGGCGACAAGCTGATGGGGCAGATGACCTCTCAGCCGAAGCTGCTGCTGCTGCCGCGCTCGAAGAAGGATTTCTTCTTCAAGGTGGTCAACGCCGAGGTCGCCTTCGTTTCAGGGTCCGGAGGCAAGGTCACCGGGCTCGAGCTTCTGCAGGGTGGAAAAACCATCAAGGCTCCCAGGCTCGAGTAGGTCCCGGGGGCTATCCTATAGCGCGATTTCCAGGGTCGCTGACTTGCCTTTCTCGACCGGGCGAACGCCCTTCACGGTCTTTACCCGTCCGCCTTCGCCGACCCGGATGGTGTAGGCGCCCCCCGAGAAGACCTTGGGGCGGTAGCTCGTTCCCTTGATTCGCAGGGTGTAGACGACCTCGCCGGATTTCTCGTTGATGATCGAGACGACCGGGTCCGCCTGCCCGCTGATCTTCAATTCCGGCAGCCACGCCGCCGCCTTGCGGGAGTAGTTGTCCTCCTGCCTGATGGTCTTCGGCCAGCCGGCGTATTGCCTGGCCCCGGCGTCGGTGATGTCCACGTTTCTCGGCCAGCACTCGAAGGTGATCTCGCGCGCGGGCTTGTTGAAGCGCACCACGCCGAAGCCGGCCGCGCGGGTGGTGAGCTTGCCGCCCTTCCTGAAGTCGTCGGTCTTCATGCGCGGGTTGGCGGCCGCCCAGCAGGTGACCTTATTGTTGAAACCGTCGAGGTGGCGGCCGGTGTAATCGGGCATGCCGGGCAGCCGGTTGGCGCCGGCCTCCAGCGGCACCCACCAGCGCAGGTAGAGATTGGCGATCGAGGGGACGCAGAAGGAAAAGACCGAGTCGTCCCAGTCATCGATGCCGTGCTGAAAGATCGTTCCGAGGTGCTGGTCGCCGGCGATGTGGACCGAGAAGCTGCGGCGCATGGCGTCGATGGCCTTGTTGCGGCCAGTCTGAGGCCAGCCGTTGGAGTCGAGGTCGGCGTGCAGGCGACCGCCGATCTTGCCGTGGATGTGGGCGCCGCCGCAGAAGATCGTCTGCGAGAGGACAGCCTTCATCTCGGCTCCCGTCCAGTCCTGTCCCCACGCCTCGAGGAATTTCAGTTGTCTCTCTCCCAGGAGCACGGCCCCGGGAACGTCGATGGTCTTCGGATCGTAGTTCGGATTACGGACGTGGTCAGGGCGGGGGCCCTGCTGGGGAATGAGCCCCTTGGGGCCGGACTTGAATTTTCGGTCCTCGATGATGGCGAAGCTGATGCCGCCGATCTTCAGGTCGGTGTAGTAGACCGTGATGCCGCGCTGGATGGGGGTGGGGTCGTAGGGGTCCGGGAGGTGGCTGGTCTGTGCGCGCTGAACCTCGTTGACGTATTCCACCGGCATGAAGAAGCCGCCATCGGGCCCGGCGCCGGTGGAGGCCTTCTTGCCGTTGGCGCCCCAGATATTCGCCTGCCCGACATCGTGATCGTCGGGAATCGTGATGGTGGGGATGCTTCGGATGATCTCGCCGAAGTCGCGTCCGAACTTGAGCCAGGCGGCGTAGTGGCGGCGATGATCGTAGACCTGGTCGCCGGAGAAGAAGAGCAGGTCGGGCTTGATCCTCCTGATGTTCCCGACGATGTCTTCACGGGAGATGTCGCCGCCATGGGCCGGGCTGATCGAGTTGCCGGTAAAGGCAGCGACGACGATCTCTTTCTTCTCCACCGGGTCCCTGCGGATGAGGCCCTCGTAGAAGGCCGTCTTGCCGTGGGCGACGCGGTAGGCGGTATCGCGGGTGGAGTCCCAGCCGGTGACCCGGAAGGGGGCGGTCCAGCCGCGCTCGATGACATTGGTTTCCGCGATCACCTTCCAGTCGCCGGCTTTCTTTACCTCGAGGCGGACCTTTCTCGGCTCACCCTCCTCGAGGGGGTAGAGCTGCGCGTTGAGCTTCAGGATGCTGTCCTCGACGGTGTAGAGCGCGAAGCAGATGACGTCCTTCCGTTCGACCTTCGGGATGCTCAGGAGCGGCTTCCTGCGCTGCTGTTTCTTCCTGGCAGAATTTTTTTTCTGCGGCTGTTTCTTCGTTTCGTCCTGGGCCGTGGCGATCACGCAGGGCGCCAGCAGGAGGAGAGCGAGCGAAAGGGCAAGGCGTTTGCTTGGAGATGTCACGTTTCTGTTTCCTCGGGTTGGAATCGGACAGGGCATGGTTTCGAAGACGACTTCTTCGCCAGCAGCCGAGTATCCAACAGATCTCCGGCCGGTTCCAGATGTCTCCGGGGCTTCTTCTCAAAAGCGGAGGCTGAGCCCGATCTTGAAGGTCAGGTCCGACTCGGTCCAGCGCAGGCGGCCCTCGTTGCGGTCGATTCCCTGGTTCAGCACCAGGTATATGTTCGAGCCCGGCCTGTATTCCCAGTGCACGCGGCTCTGGAAGCCGAGCTGGTCCCCGTCGCTGTAGTACTGCAGGAGGTTGGTCCAGTTGAGCTGCGGGGTGAGGCTGAACCTCGCCTTGATGGAGGCGAGACGCTCCTTGAAGTCGCCCTGCGGCAGGCTGATCGACTGCAGCTCGTAGTCGGCTCGAATGCTGAAGTGTTTCGACGGCCGCACGGAGATCTCCGTTTGCCAGGAGCTCAGGTCGCCATCGTAGTAGCCGCCGAACTCGTAGGAGAGCTCGAATTCGATCAGCCGCTTGCTCGATGTGTCGATGCCGATCTTGTAGCTCGGCCACCAATAGTCCCCGACCGGGATGGAGATCCCTTCATCCTTGGAGACCTCGAAATCGTTCGTGGGGGAATCATAAAGAAAGCTCACCCTGCTCCAGAGCCGGTCGCCGTCGTTGGTGTAGATGTACAGCGGGTAGAGCGAGTGGCTGGCCGTTTCGAGCTCGTCATCGAGGTCCGTGTAAAAAGAGTTCGAGTAGCTGAAGAAGAGCTGGCGGATATCGTAGAAGTCCCTGGGGCGCGGCTTGTAGCTGAACTCGCTGAGGTAGGCCCTCACGCTCTCCCGGCGTACGAAGGCGAGGGCTGGATCAAAATCCTCTCCGACCTGGAAGAACTGGAGATTGGCGCTGTAGAGATCGTTGGGAAGCTCGATGTTGCCGCCGAATGACAGGCTGTTGTCATCGTCTTCGCCTTCGGGGGGCGGGTCGTCGTCGCTTTCTTCGTTCTCGCTCCAGCTGTTGAGCAGCCAGAGGTTCGCCTGCAGCACCTGGCCGTCGAGGAAATCGGAGGTTCGCAGGCCCAGGTCCGCGCCGACGAGAAAGTCTTCATTGTTTGAGTCAGGATCGCCGTGGGTGGCGATGATCCCGATGGAGGATTGCTCCAGGATATTACGTGAGATCCTGCCGGCGAAGACATTGCTTCCCGGTAGGTCATTGTGGTCGTCGACGAATGCATCGAGCAGGCCGATGTTGTATTCACCGATCCTGCCGGTGAGCTTGGCCGCTCCGAGGATCGGTCTCGGGCTCCTGTCGGGAGTGAGCCCGATCGTGCGGCTGAAGAAGGGGATGGGTTCCGCCGCGGTGCTGGAGCGGCTTGGCCCGCGGCGCCGGCCGCCGCTGTTGCGGCCGAAGTTGAAGATCCCCGCGTCCTGGAGGAAGAAATCCCGTTTCTCCGGGTACCTGATCTTGAACCGGGTCAGGTTGATCTGGGGCCGGTCGATCTCGGTCTCGGCGAAGTCGGTATTGTAGCTCACGCTCAGTGAGAGGTTGGGGGTGATCCGGTAGCGCAGGTCGCCGCCGATGTCCATGAGCAGGTCGGTGTCGCCGAGCTCGCGCTCATCGCGAAACTTCGTGATCGCGTAGGGGGTGAACTCGAGCCCGAGGCCCTGCTCGATTCCGCGCAATCCTCTCAGGTAGCCGGCCTCCGATACCTGGTAGGTGTCGAAGTCCAGCAGGGGGCGTGACCAGCGGTCCCACTCCTGCTTGCGCCGGATGTGGCGGGAGATGTTGAGTCCCCAGACCTCCGTTTCCGGATTGAAGCTGATGCTCTTGAAGGGGAGCTCGAGCTCGGCTTTCCAGCCCTCGGAATCGATCCGGGCGGCAACGCTCCACACCCCGTCCCAGTCATCGTTGATGTCGGTATTGTTGGTGATGAGAGCGTCGGCCTGGGCCCCGTTCGGGTTGATCATGAACCAATAGCCGTTGCGGCGGTCGAGGAAGGTATCAAGGGCTATGGCGATCGCGTCGTCCTTGGGAATAGGCGAGTCTCGTGCCATCAGCCGGGAGAGGATCTTTTCGGGCTCCCTGTCGAAACACCACAGGCCGATATAGAGCGCCTCGGAGGTATAGACGACGCGAAACTCGGTTCTCTCAGTCGCCGGCGCTCCTTCGTTGGGTTGTTCCTGCCGCAGCGGGCCCGCGACCTGGGCCTGTTTCCAGGCGGCATCGTCCATTCGTCCATCCAGTACGGGAGGCTCCGTTACCCGCAGGGCAGTGATCGAGGGGCGATGGAAGAGGGCCTTGTTTTTTTTCGCATCCTGGGCATAGAGCGGAAGCGACGACAGGGCGAGGATGAGTGAGAGGCTGAGAACTCGCTGGTCGGTCTTGGTTGGCATCGGGTCGAATTCGGAGTTTCTGCGGCCGGGCGGGGAAAATCCGGCGGCCATGCGAGGCCGTAAGGTAGCAGAGCGCCGGAGTGAAATCCCGTTCTGATTCCGGCGCTCGTGGGGAGGCTAGTCTTTTATTGAGCAGAGCCGCTCGAGGTCGAGCTCTCTGAGCGATTCGAGGCGGTTGAGAAGCTCGTGAACGCGATCGCTGCTCCTGGGGTAGTCTCTGCCCGAGAGCAGGTCGAGGTGCCAGCAGATCTGGCCGTGCGCGCCCCAGTGGATGGAGGCGGGCAGAAGCCTCCGCTCGGTTTCGTTGAAGGAGCGTACGGTGTCGTACTCCCGCAGGAAGCTCTCGAGGAGTCCCGGCTCCAGGCGGTTGTCGATAAAGCAGAAGCCGTTGATGGCCGTTCCGACATCGAAGAGGAAGCTGTCGATGCAGCACTCCTCGAAATCGATGATGGCCTTCAGCCGGTTTGAGCTGAAGATCGTGTTCTGGGGGAACAGGTCGGCATGAACCAGCCCACGGGGCAGCTCATCCTCTCCGAGCAGGTCCCGCAGGAGCGCGGTTTCTTCGAGAAATCTCCCGAGGATTGTTCTGTCTCCATGGACAGCGCCGCCAAAGCGCGAGGCCAGCTCCTGGCTGTCTTCGACGCGCACGAAATTCACTCTGTCGAAACCTTCGGGCGGCTCGATTCCGTGGAGCCCAGCAAGCGCCCGGGCGGCTTCACCGGCGGTCTCGGGATTGAGCTCGGGTTCCTGTCCCTCGATATACCTGTAGAGGACCACGTTGCCGGAGGGAGTTGGGGATATGGCGGCCCCATCTTCGCGCTGGATGGGATAGGCGGCCTTGAAGCCCCTGGACTCGAGGCGCTCGAGCACCGCCAGCTCCAGGCGGATATCGAGCTCGGATTTCTGTCGGCAGAGGCGGTAGAGAAAGGTGCCCGAGGAGGTCTCGAGGGCGTAGTTGGTGTTGGCGTAGCCCTCGGGCAGGCTCCGCAGGGATAGGGCCTCTCCCAGTCCGTAGTCTCCCGAGAGGAGGCGGGCCTCCTCGAAAACACGGTCGTCATCCCTGCCGGTTGTCTCGCTGGCTGTCATATCGTCGAGTCCTCAGCCGTCTCTTGTACCATAACAGGCGCAAGGTCTCGACTCAGCCCGTGCCGCGTCTCGCCTCCCGGGGGCGGGTCTGGCCGCTTATTTCCCGGAGATCGGCTCGAGCTTCTGGCCTCGCTCGAAGCCTTCGCCATCGAGGATGCTGGCGACGCTGTAGCGGTCGGCCACCTCGAGGATCAGGAGCGTGCCGATGACATCTCCCGTGGCGCGGCCCAGCAGATCGCCGGTGTCCGGGTCCCGGACCATGTCTCCGCCCCTGCGTACGTGCCAGCGGGTGCCTATTTTCATCCGCCGGTCCTTGCCGCCGCTGAGCATGATCGTTCTATTGTCGATGCTGGCGATGGTGGGCCGCCAGAGATTCTGCCCGAGGACCTCGCTGATCGATGCCACTCCCTCGTCGAGCGCTTCCCTGAGCGACTCGCCCAGGGGGGTCTGGAAGAAGTGGGTGCCGCCGAAGGAGACATCCTTGTAGTTGGTGGCGGCCGCCACCTCGCCGACGTAGGTCTTGCCGGTGACGACCTGGCTGAAGAGGATCTCTCCGGACTCGACCTCGGTGACCTTCAGGGCGATACCCACGACGGCATGCATTCCGCCGCCGCCGAGGCGCACGGAGCCGATTCCCAGGTCGAGACCCGATTGGTTTACGTTGGCGAATTCGGTGATGGCGCCCTTCACCAGGTAGCGGGCGTTCTTGAGGCGGTTGACCGGTACCTTCCGCTCATCGCGGGTAACCCCGGCATTCTGCAGCTGCTGTTCTTCCATGATGGCATCGAGGTGTTCGCGCTCGAGGACCCGGAACTGTCCCGTACGGTAGAGCGAGTCGGCGAGCAGCTCCGCCACCGACTCTCCCAGCTTCCAGTTGAGGGGGGCGTTGGAGCGGTTATCGAAGGTGATGACCGCCAGCGCCGGCTTGTCGTATTTGTAGTCTTTGCGGGAGCTCCAGGACATGGAGGAGCAGCCGGTCAGGGCGGCGAGCAAGAGAAGTGCCGGGGGGAATAGGGATGATCGGATCATGGGGGGTTCCACTCTCAAGGGAAGACGGTGATTGGAGAAATCTGAACGAGGCGGGAAGTTGAACCCTTCCCGTATCTCCATCTATCGGCTCCCGGGGCCAAAATATTTTGACCTGTTATCCGTTATCGGACTCGCGGGCGGCCAGGTACCCGCGAGTGGCGGGAGGGGGAGGTTTGCTCATTGCTGTTCGGCCGAAATACCCGGAACCCTGAAGCTGTCAATATGGCACGCAGCATCGAAGCATCTGCGGAAAAATAAAAATACCGTATGCCATAATGACATAAAACAGCATGGCCGGAAACCGTAGAGAAACTCATAAACTATTTTGAATATTGAGTTTAGTGTTGTTTGGAACGGGCTTTGCATTAGTCCTTCACAGAAAGAGAGGTCGAACATGAACCAGAACCAATTGACCATCAAATCACAGGAAGCGCTCCAGAAAGCCCAGGTATTCGCCGAAGATCGCGGCCATCCTGAGCTCACGGTCGAACATCTTCTCAGCGCCCTCATCGAGGACGGGGAGGGGCTTGCCTCACGCCTTCTCAGCCATATGGAGGTGTCGGTAACCTCTGTGCGCCAGAAGCTCTCGGAAGCCCTCGGCAGACTGCCCGAGACCAGGGGCGATACGCAGCTGAGGCCCGGCGACGAGCTGGGACGGGTGCTCGACTCGGCGGCGAAGGAAGCCCGCCGACTCAAGGACGAGTACATCAGCATCGAGCATCTCCTGTTGGGGATTCTCAAGGGAGCCGCCGGTTCGACGGCCGGTCGCCTTCTCGAGGAGGAGGGAGTCAATACCGCCAGGTTCGAGGAAACCCTGCGCCACGTCAGGGGAAGCCAGCGGGTGACCAGTCCGGACCCCGAGTCAACCTACGAAGCCCTCGAGCGCTACGGGCGCGACCTGGTCGACCTGGCGCGAAAGGGAACCCTCGATCCGGTCATCGGCCGTGACGAGGAGATCCGGCGCATCATTCGGATTCTCTCGCGCAAGACCAAGAACAACCCCGTGCTCATCGGCGAGCCGGGGGTCGGCAAGACGGCGATCGTCGAGGGGCTCGCCCAGCGCATCGTGCGCGGTGACGTTCCCGAGGGGCTCAAGGACCGGACGATCTTCTCGCTCGATCTCGGCTCCCTGATCGCCGGGGCGAAGTACCGCGGCGAGTTCGAGGAGAGGCTGAAGGCCGTCCTCAAGGAGATCCAGGACAGCGAGGGGCGTATCCTGCTCTTCATCGACGAGCTGCATATGATCGTCGGTGCCGGCAAGACCGACGGGGCCATGGATGCCGGGAATCTCCTCAAGCCCATGCTCGCCCGCGGCGAGCTGCACTGTATCGGGGCGACGACGCTGGATGAGTACCGCAAGCATCTCGAGAAGGACGCCGCGCTCGAGCGGCGCTTCCAGCCGGTGGTCTGCGAGCCGCCGACGGTCGAGGACACGATCTCCATCCTTCGCGGCCTGCAGGAGCGCTTCGAGGTCCACCACGGGGTCCGCATCCAGGACGCCGCGCTGGTCGCCTCGGCGACGCTTTCGAACCGCTACATCAGCGACCGCTTCCTCCCCGACAAGGCGATCGATCTCATGGACGAGGCGGCCGCCAGCGTTCGCACCGAGATCGACAGCATGCCGGGAGAGCTCGACAAGCTCACCCGCCGCCAGCTGCAGCTCGAGATCGAGCTCGAGTCGCTCAAGCGGGAAAAGGACAAGGCCTCGAAGCAGCGCCGCAGGAAGATCAAGAAGGAGGTCGCTGACCTGAAGGGACGCGTAGGCGCCCTGCGCTCCCAATGGGAGAAGGAGAAGGCGGAGATCCAGGAGGTTCGTGATCTGCGTGAGAAGATCGACTCGACCCGGCTCGAGATCGAGAAGGCCGAGAGGGAGCAGGACCTGGCCCGTGCCGCGGAGCTTCAGCACGGCCAACTGCCCGAGCTCGAGAAGGAACTCGAGGAGAAGGAAGAGGCCATTTCGGCCCGCGAGGGAGGCGACTGTCTCGTGCGCGAGGAGGTGACCTCCGAGGAGGTCGCCTCGATCGTAGCCCATTGGACGGGTATCCCGGTGACGCGCCTCCTTGAGGGCGAGCGCGAGCGGCTGCTGTGCCTGGGAGATGAGCTTCACAAGCGGGTCGTCGGCCAGGATGAGGCCGTCGAGGCCATCTCTGAGGCGGTGCTGCGGGCCCGCGCGGGCCTGAAGGATCCTTCGCGGCCGATCGGCTCCTTCCTGTTTCTCGGGCCCACGGGTGTGGGTAAGACGGAGCTCGCCCGCTCGCTGGCTGAGACGCTTTTTGACTCCGAGGACAATATGGTCCGCATCGACATGAGCGAATACATGGAGAAGCACTCGGTGTCGAGGCTCATCGGAGCGCCTCCGGGCTACATCGGCTACGACGAGGGAGGTCAGCTTACCGAGGCCGTTCGCCGCCGGCCCTACGCCGTGGTGCTCCTCGATGAGATCGAGAAGGCCCACCCCGATGTGTTCAACATCCTGCTGCAGGTCATCGACGACGGCCGCCTGACCGACAACCAGGGCCGGACGGTCGATTTCAAGAACTGCGTTCTGCTCATGACCTCGAACATCGGCAGCCAGGCGCTTACCGAGAAAGTCGGCGAGGAGGGTACGATCAGTGAGGGCGCCCACAGGGAGGTCATGAACCACCTGCGCGAGGCTTTTCGGCCGGAGTTCCTCAACCGGGTGGACGAGACGGTGCTGTTTTCGCCGCTGACCCGCGGCGAGATCACCGAGATCACGGCGCTGCAGTTCGAGCGGATCAGTGAGCGGCTGCGCGAGCGCATGATCCGGCTCGAGACTACCGACGAGGCGATCGCCCATATCGGCGAGGCGGCCTGGGACCCGGTCTACGGTGCCCGTCCGATCAAGCGCTACCTGCAGAAGCATGTCGAGTCGGCCCTGGCCCGGCGGCTGGTGGAGGGCGCGGTGGCGGAAGGCTGGCGCGTGCGGATGGTCCTGAAGAAGGGCGAGATCGATTTCGAGATCGAGGCACCCACGCCTGCCGAGTCCGACTCCACGGCGGGTGAAGACACCCAGCCGGAGGCCATGTCGGCCTGAGGCCGCGAACGCCAGGTGCCCCGGGGCCGTTTCCTCAGCTGGAGGCGGCCCCGGGGTTCCTGTTCTTGAGCTGGTCGATGAGCACCGCCACGAGGATCAGCAGGCCGAAGACGACCATCTGCGGGTAGGTCGTTACACCGGTCAGGTTCATTCCGTTGGCGATGACGCCGAGGATCAGGGCGCCGACCAGGGTGCCCATGATCTTGCCGGATCCCCCGGCCAGGCTGGTTCCACCGACGACAACCGCGGCGATGATCTGCAGCTCGTAGCCGACGCCGCTTTTCGCGCTTCCGGCGCCATATAAGGAGGAGTTGACCACTCCTCCGAGTCCGGCCAGCACTCCACAAATTGTGTAGACGATGATCAGCACGCGTTTTACGGGTACCCCTGAGAGATGGGCGGCTTCCCGGTTTCCCCCGACAGCGTAGATGTGGCGCCCAAGCACGGTGCGGGTCATTACCAGGTGGGCCAGCAGGTAGAGCAGGATCATCAGGATGACCGAATTGGGGATTCCCAGCAGGGAACGTCCCGCGCCGAGAAACCGGTAGCTCTCGGCCTCGATAACGACGTCTGAAGGGCCGCCTGCGATGATGTAAGACAGGCCGCGGGCTATGGACATGATGCTCAGGGTGACGATGAAAGGGTGGATTCCGAAGGCCGTTACCATGACCCCGGAAAAGGTGCCGAGGAGCCCGCACGCGGCAATACCCAGCAGGGCGCAGCCCAGGAGCACGAAGAGGCCGCCCTCCGGGTCGATGCCGAGCTCCCGGGCCGAGCAGGCCACGATGACTCCAGAGAACGCGATCAGGCTGCCGACGGAGAGATCGATACCGGTGGTGATGATCACCATGGTCATGCCGATAGCGATGATGGCGATGACCGAGATCATATTGAGGATATCCATCAGGTTCGACACCTTGAGAAAGACCGGCCTGCGTACGCTCGGGGGTTTGAATACTTTTGCCGACTCAAGAGATGGATGGCTGGAGGTGAGGGTCTTGAACTGGTTTCCGGCCAGGACTCCCTGGGCGGAAAAGTGGTGTGTGGCGACGACATGGAGTTTTGTTCCCGCGGCTCCCAGCTCTTCGAGCTTCCTGCGCACCGCGCTGGGTTTGCCGGTGATCTTTCCGAGGATGTTCGCCCCGGAGCTCCCCAGCTCTTCTTCGAGGGCG
>Ga0310342_100000412_pt1 | contig 23894 bp, 25 predicted proteins | sample S15DNA20500_MG_FD_206155 | JGI IMG/M metagenome (GOLD analysis project Ga0310342, IMG submission 206155) | Marine microbial communities from station ALOHA, North Pacific Subtropical Gyre - S1503-DNA-20-500_MG | ecosystem: Environmental > Aquatic > Marine > Oceanic | place: Pacific Ocean: North...
GCCTCCAGGGATGGATTCACGGCGGGTCCTGGACACCGGGTGCCGAGACCGAGCCGGCTACGGAGTCACGACACTTGCGTTCCTGCTAAAGGGCGATGAACAAAAAAAAGCCCCGCCGATTGGCGGGGCCTTTTTTGAGGTTTGGTGCCCGGAGACAGAATCGAACTGCCGACACGGGGATTTTCAATCCCCTGCTCTACCGACTGAGCTATCCGGGCGTTGGGCGCGTATTAAACCGACTCGACCCGGCCCCGTCAAGCGCGCTTGCCTATTGGTTGGCGTCTTTTGTGGGAGGAACGTAACCCTCTGCTTTTTCGACGCTTTCATTGTTCAAAAAGCGATCACGTTGTTCGTCCAGAAAGGCCTTGGACTTGGGGTCCATGACGTTCAGGTGCTTCTCGTTGATCAGCAGGGTTTGGTGTTGCAGCCATTCCTGCCACGCCTGGCGGGACACGTTGTCGTAGATGTCCTGGCCCTTGGGGCCGGGGAAGGGCGGCTTTTCCAGGCCTTCCAGGTCTTGCTGGTACTTGCGACAGAAGACGGTGTGGGTCATGGCGGGTGCCTCCGATGCGGGTTAGAGCAGGCCGGCCTGACGCGGGCCGTGCAGTTGCTCCAGTAGCTTTTTGACCGGTGCCGCCAGGCCCAGCTCGCCGGGGTTGGCGGGGCTGATCCAGCGGCCCTCGGCATCCTGCACACCGGCGCCGGTGGTGTCCACCCGGATCAACAGCGGTTCGATGTCCAGATGGAAGTGGCTGAAGGTGTGGCGGAAGGGGGTCAGGGCTTCCTGGTCGCGGGCGTCCAGGCCGCGCTTGGCGAGGGCGGCCTGCTGCCGGTCGTCCGGGGCGAGCTGGGGGAAGCACCAAAGGCCGCCCCAGATGCCGCTGGGCGGGCGGGGCTCCAGCCACACGCGGCCGTCGGCGTGCTGCAGGATCAACATGCGGGCCTGGCGCACCGGCTTTTCCTTGGCCGGTTTGCGGCCCGGATAGTCCTGCGGGTTGCCGTCGGCGCGGGCCTGGCACCAGCCGGCCACCGGGCAGCTCGGGCAGTCCGGCCGGCGGCGGGTGCAGAGGGTGGCGCCGAGATCCATCACCGCCTGGGTGTAGTCCGCCAACCGCCGGTCCGGGGTATAGTGCTCGGCCAGCTCCCAGAGCCGGTTTTCCACCGGCTTTTTACCGGGCCAGCCGGGCACGGCGTGCAGGCGGCTGAGCAGGCGTTTAACGTTGCCGTCGAGAATCGGTGCACGCACGCCGCGGCTCTGGGCCAGAATGGCGCCGGCGGTGGAGCGGCCGATGCCCGGCAGCGTGGCGACCTCGTCCACGGTGTCGGGGAAGTCGCCGCCGTATTCGTCCACCAGTTGCCGGGCGGCCTTGTGCAGATTGCGGGCGCGGGCGTAGTAACCCAGCCCGGTCCACAGGTGCAGTACCTGATCGGCGTCGGCTGCCGCCAGGGTATGCACGTCGGGGAAGCTGTCCATGAAACGCTGAAAGTAGCCGATCACGGTGCTGACCTGGGTTTGCTGCAGCATGATTTCCGAGACCCACACCCGGTAGGGCGTGCGCGGATGCTGCCAGGGCAGGTCCTGACGGCCGTGCCGGTCGTACCAGGCCAGCACGGCGTCGCTGAAGGTGGTGCGGTTCGGAGCGGTGCTCAACGGTTGAAGAACCCCTTGAGCTTGTCGCCCATCTCTTCCTTAATCTTCTCCTCGGCCTTTTGCTTGGCGGCGTTTTTCATCACCTCTTCGGTGGTGTCGCCTTCCGCGTCGATGCCGAGCTTTTCCTTGAGTTTGCCCTTGGCGGCATTGGTGGCCGCCTGCTGGGCGATCTTGGCGAAGCCTTCCCGGTCCGGGCCGCACCATTTGGCGGGGCTGCCGGCCAGGCTGCCCTGGCAGCGCAGCGGCCAGGTCACGTCTTCCAGATATTTGCTGCCGCCCAGTTCCGGAGACTGCATGCCGATCTTCAGGTCGAATTCCTGGGTCAGCATGTTCATCCAGCCGTTACCGGAAATCGTGCCTTTTTCCAGTTTGGCTTCCAGGCTGTCCAGGTTGGCGACCTGCTGGTTGAGGCTGGCCTTGCTGGTCAGGTCGATGATTTTGGTGTCCTCGGACAGCGCCGCCGGCAGTTTGCCGGACTGCTGGTTGGGGATCAGCGCGCTGAGGCCCTGGAAGCGGCCAAGCATATCGTTCACGCCACCCACCAGGGTGCCGTACAGATTCAGGCCGCGCACGGTGCCGTCGGCCAGGTTCATGCTGGCGTTGCCCTTGGCGGAATTGACCAGGGCTTTTTCGCTGTTGCCGGAGGCGCTGAAGTCCAGGTCCATGGAGAAGATGCCTTTGGCCAGGTCCTTGTCCAGGGCCATGGCGACCACCGGCTGCAGCTGCATGCTGCTCACGTTCTGTTTGAAGGTGATGCGTGGCGTGTTGCCGGATACATCCAGACGCCCGCTGGCGTTGAAGCCGCCCTGCAGGGTGTTGCCGGATGCCTTGGTGAGGCGCAGCACACCGTCCTTGGCGCTGACGGCGAACACGATGTCGCTGGCCTTGATGGTGTCGTAGTTCAGCTCGCCGATCTTGAGGCTGCCGTCGAGCAGCAGCGGGCGCAGGCTTTCCACGGGAATCAGTTCCGCTTCGGAGAGCTCGGTGGTGCCGCCCTGTTTGCCGCCGGTGCCGCCGCCGGCGCCGCTGGGCGTGCCGCTTTCCGCCTCTTCGCTTTCCGGCGGCAGGTAGCCGTCCAGGGTGATCTTGTCCAGGTTCAGGTCGAATACGATCTTGCCGGTCTCCAGGTTTTCCAGGCCGGCCTTGCCGCTCAGGGTGCTGCTGTCCAGGGTGATCTTGAGCGGGTTGACCATCACGCTGTTGGCCGGTCCGTCCAGGGTGGCGCTCAGCGCCACTTTGCTCAGGGCGCTGTCGTCGCGGGTCTCGATGGGGGCCTCGCCGATCTCCTCCAGGGCTTTGTTGACGTCGAACGGTTCGGTGTTGATCTGGCCGGCCACTTTCATCTCGCCGGTCAGGCCGGTGACCGTGGCGTTACCGGTGGTGCGGGTGCCGGCGGCCTCCAGCAGCAGATCGGTGATTTGCGCGCGGTCCTCGTCCAGGTTCACGTCCAGTTTCTGCTCCAGGTGCACGCTCACCGGATTGGTGGTCATGCCGGCGATGTCCGCGTCCAGGGTCATCGGGTCGAGCACGAAGTGGTTGTTGTCCAGGTCCGCGGCCAGGGTGGTGTCCAGGTTCAGGTCCACGCGCATGTCGCTCTGGTCCTGGTAGCGCAGGGACATCTGCATCGGGAACGGCTCGTCCAGGCTCACGTCCTGGGCGTTGAAGTTGAAATGCTCGACGCGGATGTCGGTGCCGTCGGTGGTGTTCCGGTAGCGGATTTTGCCGTCGGTGATGGCAACGCTGGGGATGGTCAGCGGGATGTCCATGGTGCCGCTTTCGCCGCTCTGCTCTTCCTCGGTGGGGGCGGTGTCCTCACCGGTGTCGTCCTGGGGACCGATTTTTTCCCAGTTGGCGCCGTCGGCGGTTTCCACCAGGTTCACTTCCAGCCCGTCCAGCGTGACGCCGTCCATTTCCACCTGACCGAACAGCAGCGGCCAGACCGCCACGCCCACGCTGGCGCTGTTGATGCCGGCGAACAGCTCTTCTTCACCGGCGATGCGCGCTTCGGTGCGGCCCAGACTGACGCCCAGCGACGGCCAGAATTGCCACGCCAGCTCGCCGGGAATCTCCAGGTCCAGGTTGGCCTGGGTCATGGCCTGTTCACGAATCTGGGGTTTGAAATCGTTGGGGTCGATCACCTGGGTGATCACGAATACGGTGGCCGCCAGCAAGGCCACCAGGGCGGCGATGACGATAAGAAAAATTTTGATCGCGCGTGCCATAGAACAGCTCTCCTTGCGCCCCGGGCCGGGGGCCGGGATTATAGCAATAAAATGTACCCAACCGGACGTGAAGACCGTGGCGGGGATCGACGGTTAGAAGACATCATAAATCATGATAATAAGTATCGCTCTTTGGGGAGCCGGTTTTGTTAAAGTTCCGTAATATCCTGGTTTGCATGGGGTTGCTGTGGTGCGCGCTGGCCGGCGCGGAGCCGGTCGTGGCGCCCCAGCCGGACCAGGAGCAGGTGGCCGTTGCCCGCGCCATGGAAGTGCTGGTGGACCCGGAGGGTCACTGGGATTTCAGCCAGGTAAGCGACCGTTTCTCCGGGCGCTTTGTCCGCAACACCGCCACCGAGCCCAATTTCGGATTCACCGGCAGCACCATCTGGCTGCGTTTTACCCTGGATACCAGCGGCGTCCAGGGGCAGAGCTGGTACCTGGTGGAGCGCTATCCGATCCTCGACCATATCAGCCTGTTCGCGCCCACTGAAGGCGGTGGCTACCGGCGGGTGGATCTGGGCGACACGCAGCCGTTCGATCAGCGTTTGATGAACCACCGGGCGTTTATCTTTCCGCTGGACACCGGCCTTGCCGGAGCCCACACCTACTATGTGCGCGTCAGCGGCAAGGGCGCGATCAATTTGTCGCCGATGCTCTACAGTGCCGCCGGGTTGGTGGAATACACCTACCGGGACATCCTGCTGTATGGGGTGTTCTACGGCTGCCTGCTGATCATGGTGGTCTACAACGCGCTGCTGGCGCTGTCGCTCAAGGAGCCGGTGTACCTGTATTTCGTGCTGTTCCTGGTGGGCATCACGGTGTTCAACCTGAACGTTAACGGTTTCGGCCTGCAGTTCGTCTGGCCGGAGCTGCCCAAGCTCAATGAGTATTACTGGCTGGGCATCTATATCTGCACACCGGCGCTGGCCATGTATTCGCGCCACTTTCTGGGCCTGAAACAGCGGTTCCCGCGCTATGACCGGGTGATCCGGCACTATCTGGCCGGCATCGCCGTCTTGCTGGTGGTGCAGCTGCTGATCGCGCCGCCCTGGTCCTATTACCTGTCCACGTTCCTGGTGTTGATCACCGTGCTGCTGTTCAGCTGGCTGGGCTGGATGGTGTGGTCGCGCGGCTACCGGGCGGCGCGGCTGTACGTGGCGGCCTGGTCGGTGTTCCTGGTGCTGATCTTTTTCTTCGTGCTCGGCAACCTGGATTGGATTCCCTATGCCTCGGTGATCAGCATGTTGCCCCATCTGGGCGCCCTTTGGGTGGTGATGATGCTGTCCTTGGCTTTGGGCGACCGCATTCGCTTTCTGGAGCGCGAGCGCAACCAGCTGTTCCTGGAGGCCCGCGAGAACCTGGAACGGCACGTGGAGGAAATCGAGCAGATGAACCGCGATAAATCCACGTTTCTGCAATACGTCAGCCACGAGCTGAACACTCCGATCAACTGGATCGGCGCCGCCAACTCCCTGGATGACGCTCCCGCCGGCGACGACCGGCGCGACGTCTGGGCGCTGGTGCGCAAGGGGCAGCAGCGGCTGATGGGCATGGTCAGCACCTCGTTGCGCTATTTCGACCTGGCCGACCGCAGCACACCGCCACTGGTGGCCCGCTGCCGGCCGCTGTGGATGCTGGATGCGTTGCTGGCGACCCGGGCCCGGGCGCTGGAAAGCCTTTCTCTGAAGGTGGTCAACCGCGTTTCTCCGAACCTTTATGTGCGCGCCAATGAGACCGAGCTGCAGGAAGTGATGGCCATGGCCCTGGATAACGCCATTCGTTTCAGCCCGGAGGGCGGCGAGATCACCGTCACCAGCGAGGTGATGGCGGGTGGGGCGGAGCTGCGTATCCGTGACCGGGGTCGGGGCGCCGGCCCGGACCAGCTGGAGAGCCTGTTCGAGCCGTTCTTCGTGATGGGCTCGCGCCACCACGAGGAAGGCTACGGCCTGTCGCTGGCCATGGCGCGGGTGATGATCGAGCAGGCCGGCGGCCGCATCTGGGCGGAGAGCGCCGGCGCTGGGCGCGGCTTCACGCTGATCATCCGCCTGCCGCTGGCCTGATTTGTAGGCCCGCTCCCACAAGACCCGCTCCCACAATCGCTAGCGCCGGCATTTCTCTGGAAGAGTGAGCGCGCCGCCATTGTGCTTCTCCAGCAAGCGCAGGAAATCCCGGCCCACGCCGCGTCCGCGGGTGGCGGGGTGCACCACCATCCATGCCAGGGCGCCGCCGTCGAGCAGCGCCACCGCCACCGGCGCGCCGTTGAAATGGGCCGCCGCCAGCGGGCGCCCGGCGTCCAGGGCCTGGCCCAGTTCGGCGGCGTAGTCCGGGTCGTCGCGCAACACGTTGCTGAAGCGTTGCGCCAGTTCCGCGTCGGGGGAATGAAATTCAAGGCTGATCGGCATAGGGTCTCCACTAACCGGTAAATGGCCTCCGCGCTGGTGAGGGGGCGCCGAGAGCCGTATAATACGGGGTTCCGTTTTCTGGAGGTACCGATGAGCGAACGCCGCGCCACCGTGGAGCGAAACACCCTGGAGACCCAGATTCGCGTCAGCGTGAATCTTGATGGCACCGGAGTGAGCAAGCTGGATACCGGTTTGCCGTTCCTGGAACACATGCTTGACCAGGTGGCCCGCCACGGTCTGATCGACCTGGAGGTCCAGGCCAAGGGCGACTTGCACATCGATGCCCACCACACGGTGGAGGACATCGGCATCACCCTGGGCCAGGCCCTGGCCCGTGCCTGGGGCGACAAAAAAGGCGTACGCCGCTACGGCCACGCCTATGTGCCCCTGGATGAGGCCCTTTCCCGGGTGGTGATCGACCTGTCCGGCCGGCCGGGCCTGGAAATGCACGTTGATTTTACCCGCGGCATGATCGGCGGGTTCGACGTGGATCTGTTCTATGAGTTTTTCCAGGGACTGGTGAACCACGCCATGATCACCGTGCACATCGATAATCTGCGCGGCAAGAACGCCCACCACCAGGCCGAGACCGTGTTCAAGGCGTTCGGGCGTACCCTGCGCATGGCGGTGGAGCCGGATCCGCGCATGGACGGCGTGACCCCGAGCACCAAAGGCACGCTCACCGAAAACCCGTAATCAACTCGAGGCGCCCCATGAGCGAAACCGTGGCCGTAGTCGACTACGGCATGGGCAATCTCCATTCCGCCGGCAAAGCGCTGGAAAAGATGGCCGCCGACGGTCAGCGCATTCTGATCACTGGGGATCCGGAGCAGGTGCGCGCCGCCGATCGGGTGGTGTTCCCCGGTGTCGGCGCGATCCGTGATTGCATCAAGGTGATCACCGAAACCGGCCTGGACCGGGCGATTCTGGATGCCATCGACGCCTACAAACCGGTGCTCGGCATCTGCGTGGGCATGCAGGCGATGATGGATTTCAGCGAGGAGAACGAGGGCATCGATTGCCTGGGCGTGTTCTCCGGCAAGGTGCAATTTTTCGGCGCGCCCATGGGCGACACCGGGCGCCCGTTGAAGGTGCCGCACATGGGCTGGAACCAGGTGCGGCAGGTCAACGATCACCCGCTGTGGGCGGGCATCGAGGACAACAGCCGTTTCTACTTCGTGCATAGCTACTGCGCCACCGGGGTGCCCGAGGAACAGCTCGCCGGCCGTTGTGAGTACGGTCTGACGTTCGCCGCCGCCGTTGCCAAGCGCAACGTGTTCGCGGTGCAGTTCCACCCGGAAAAAAGCGCCGACGCCGGCCTCAAGCTGCTGGAAAACTTTCTGCGCTGGCGGCCTTGAGCGCCGCGCTCTCTCATTTCAGCCTGTTAAACAAGCGAGACCGTCATGGAACTGATTCCCGCCATCGATTTGAAAGACGGCCACTGCGTGCGCCTCAAGCAGGGCCGCATGGACGACGACACGGTGTTTTCCGAGGACCCGGTGGCGGTGGCCGACCACTGGGTGAAGCAGGGCGCCCGGCGCTTGCACCTGGTGGACCTGAACGGCGCCTTCGCCGGTGAGCCGGTGAACGGCGAGATCGTCAACGCCATTGCCCGTGCCCACCCGGGCCTGCCGATCCAGATCGGCGGCGGTATCCGCAGCGCCGAGACTATCCAGGCCTATCTGGACGCCGGCGTGCAGTGGGTGATCATCGGCACCAAGGCGGTAAAAGAACCGCAGTTCGTGCGCGACATGTGCAAGCAATTCCCCGGCCACGTGATCGTCGGCCTGGATGCCAAGGACGGTAAAGTGGCCACCGACGGCTGGGCCGAGGTCACCGACATCGACGTGGTGGACCTGGCGCGCCAGTTCGAGCACGACGGGGTGGTGGCCATCGTTTACACCGACATCAGCCGTGACGGCATGCTGCAGGGCGTCAACGTGGAGGCCACCGAGCGGTTGGCGGAAGCCATCAGTATTCCGGTGATCGCCTCCGGCGGTATTACCGACATGGAAGATGTGCGCCGGCTGTGTGGGGCGCGTACCGTTGGCATTACCGGCGCCATCACCGGCCGCGCCATTTACGAGGGCACCCTGGATTTCGCCCAGGGCCAGGCCCTGGCGGACGAGCTGAAATCCAGGGGGCCGGCGATGTCCGGTACCACCGACAGTGGAGTGCGTAAGTGACATTGGCCAAGCGAATCATCCCGTGCCTGGACGTGGACGACGGCCGGGTGGTCAAGGGCGTCCAGTTCGTGGATATCCGCGACGCCGGTGATCCGGTGGAGGTGGCGCGGCGTTATAACGAGGCCGGCGCCGACGAAATCACCTTCCTGGACATCACCGCCAGCCATGAAGGCCGCGACACCACCCTGGATATGGTCGAGCGCATGGCCAGCCAGGTGTTCATCCCGCTCACCGTGGGTGGCGGCGTGCGCACCATCCAGGATATCCGCAACCTGCTCAACGCCGGCGCCGACAAGGTGGGCATCAATTCGGCGGCGGTCAAGAATCCGGAGTTCGTGCGCGAAGCCGCCGAACGGTTCGGCTCCCAATGCATCGTGGTGGCCATCGACGCCAAGAAGGTGAGCGGCGAAAGCGAAGCCAACCGCTGGGAAATTTTCACCCACGGCGGGCGCAACCCCACCGGCATCGACGCGGTGGAATGGGCGCGCCGGATGACCGATTACGGCGCCGGCGAGATGCTGCTCACCAGCATGGACCGGGACGGCACCAAGAACGGCTTCGACGTCGCCCTGACCCGCGCCATTTCCGACGCGGTGCCGGTACCGGTGATCGCCTCCGGCGGCGTCGGCAACCTGCAGCACCTGGTGGACGGCGTGATCCAGGGCGGCGCCGACGCGGTGCTGGCGGCCTCGATCTTTCACTTCGGCGAGTACAGCATCGCCGAGGCCAAGGACTACATGGCCCGGGCCGGCATTGAGATGCGGCTCTGACACAGGGGGACGGGGTGACGCTGACGATCTGGGTGGACGCGGACGCCTGCCCGGCGGTGATCCGTGATGTGCTGTTCCGCGCCGCCAACCGCCTGGCGGTGACCACCACCCTGGTCGCCAACCACCACATCCGGGCGCCGCGTTCGCCGCACATCCGCTCGGTGCAGGTGGCGTCCGGTTTCGACAAGGCGGACGATCACATCGCCGACCGGGTAAGCGCCGGGGATCTGGTGATCACCGGTGATATCCCGTTGGCCGCCCGGGTGGTGGAGGCCGGCGGCACCGCGCTCAATCCGCGCGGCACCCTGTACGACGCGGACAGCATTCGCGAGCACCTCGGCCGCCGGGATTTCATGGAGGAGCTGCGCTCCGCCGGCGTTGAGACCGGCGGGCCTTCGTCGCTGGGCAAGGCCGACGTGCAGGCCTTCGCCAACGCGCTGGATCGGTTTCTGGCGCGGGCCAGTCGCGGCTGAAGCGGAACGTCGCCCGACAAACCAAGGACGAACCATGCTAAAAATCTCCAACAACGTGACCATTCCGGAAGCGGAGATCGACTGGCAGGCGATCCGTGCCCAGGGCGCCGGCGGCCAGAACGTCAACAAGGTCGCCTCGGCGGTTCATCTGCGCTTCGATATCGCCGCCTCGTCGTTGCCCGACTTCTATAAGGAGCGGCTGCTGGCGCTGTCCGACCATCGGGTGACCGCTGACGGCGTGGTGGTGATCAAGGCGCAGCGCTTCCGCTCGCAGGAAAAGAACCTGGACGACGCCCTCAAGCGCCTGGCCGCGCTGATCCAAAGCGCCACCGTGCAGCACAAGAAGCGCAAGCCCACCAAGCCCTCCAAAGCCGCGCGCAATAAACGCATGGACAAAAAGACCCGGCATGGCCGTACCAAATCGTTGCGTAAGCCGCCGCCCTTCGGCTGACCGCAGGCGCTCTGTACAAGAGTCGCGGTGACCGGCGCCGTAGGCTAAGCTCCTTGCGATAATAAAAAGGAGCGCAGCATGGATCAGGCCAGTCTGGTTGAAATCGGTTTACCCGCCGCCTTGTTTCTCATCATGGTGGGCATGGGGCTCACCCTCACTCCCAAGGATTTCCGCGAAGTCTTGATCGCCCCGCGGGCGACGGTTTACGGCATGGTGGCGCAGATCATTCTGCTGCCGCTGGTGGGCGTGGGCCTGGCTATGACGCTGGATCTTTCCCCGGCGCTGGCGGTGGGGCTGGTGATCATCGCCGCCTGCCCGGGCGGTACCACCTCCAATCTGTTCGCTTTTCTCGGCCGTGGCGACGTGGCGCTGTCCATCGTGCTGACCGTGGCCGCCAGCCTGGTCACGGTGGTGACGCTACCGATGTTCACCAGCTGGGCCTTGGGGCATTTCCGGGATAGCGATCTGGTGCTGGAGCTGCCGGTGCTGCGCACCATTCTTACCCTGGTGGTGATCATCCTGGTGCCGGTGAGCATCGGCATGACGATCCGTCATTTCCGCGAGGATTGGGCGGTGAAAGGGGAAAAGCTGGTCAGTGTGTTCGGCCTGCTGGTGCTGGTGGCGGTGATCGTGATGCTGCTGGTGGACCTGGGCGCGGAGGCGCTGGTATTGCTGCGTCAGGGTGGCGCGGCGGTGATTCTGCTGAACTTGATCGGCCTGGGGCTGGGTCTGTTCGGTGGTCGCCTGATCGGGCTGAGCCGGCCGCAGGCCTTCACCGTGGCCATCGAGCTGGGCATCAAGAACGGTACCCTGGGGCTGATGGTGACTTTGACGCTGCTGCAGTCGGACGCCATGTCCGTGCCGGCGGCGGTGTACGGGGTGATGATGTTCCTGTTCGGTTTCCTGATGATCGGCTATGCCCGCCTGACGGGCATTGGCCGGACGCCGGTCACATCCTGACCGGCGCCCGGGCAGCGGGTCAGTCCGAGGCGCGGCCGGCCCGCCGGCGCTCCGCCAGGTTGATGCCCTTGAGGATCGAGAGCGCCTGGGAAAGCGGGTAGTCGCGGCTGGCCAGGGGCTCCTCGGCGGCTTTTTCCAGGGCTTTTTTCTGCGCCTGGTTGAGCAGATGGTGGGGCAGGTCCGCTTCGCGGGTGCGCTGGTCGTTGAGCAACTCCACGCTGGACACCTGCACCGGGATATCCGGTTTGATGCCTTCCGCCTGGATCGAGCGGCCGTCCGGCGTGTAGTAACGGGCGGTGGTCAGTTTCAGTGCGTTGTCGCCGCTGATCGGCAGCACCGTCTGCACCGAGCCCTTGCCGAAGGTTCGGGTGCCCACCACCACGGCGCGGCCCTGGTCCTGCAGGGCGCCGGCGACGATCTCCGACGCCGAGGCGGAACCGCCGTTGACCAGCACCACCAGGGGCAGGCCGTCGATTTCGTCGCCGGGGTTGGCGTTATAGTCGTTGCGGCTCTCGCTCTCGCGGCCCTGGGTGTAGACGATCAGCCCGGAATCCAGGAACAGATCGCTGATTTCCACGGCGCCGCCGAGCACGCCGCCCGGGTTGTTGCGCAGATCGAGAATCAGGCCGCGCAGCTCGCCCTCGGCTTTCAGTTTTTCCAAGGCTTTCCTGGCTTCGTGGCCGGTGTTGTTCTGGAACTGGGACACGCGCAAATAACCGTAGCCGGGTTCCAGCATGTCGCTTTTCACGCTTTCCACTTTGATGCGGTCGCGCTTGAGCGTCACCGGGCGCGGTTTTTCGTCGCCGTCGCTGAGCACGGACAGGGTGACTTCCGAACCGGCTTCGCCGCGCATCAGCTCCACCGCTTCCGCCAGGCTCAGGCCTTTGACGAAAGTGTCGTCGATCTTGAGGATCAGATCGCCGGCCTGGATGTCGGCGCGGCTGGCCGGGGAATCGTCGATCGGCGAGACCACCTTGATGAAGCCGCCCTCCATGGTGACCTCCAGACCCAGGCCGCCGAACTCGCCGCTGGTGGTGGATTGCAGATCCTCGAACTGGTCCGGGGTCAGGTAGGCGGAGTGCGGGTCCAGCTCCAGCAACATGCCGCGGATCGCCGCCTGGATCAGTTCTTTCTCGTCCACGTCCTGCACGTAGGCGCCGCGCACCCGCTCCAGCACTTCCGCGAAGGCTCGCAGCTCGGTGACCGGTACGCCATCCTGACGGGCCTGTTCATCGACGTCGGCATTGGCGGCGAAGGTCGGGGCGGAGACGGATACGGTCAGCAGCAGGGCGGCGCTCAGTGCCGTACGGCGGAGCAGGGGGTGAGACGTTTTCAGCATGTAGTTCCCCAGACCAAGGGCGTTGGCGGGCCCGTTCAAGACAGGCCCTAGTTTCGGGCAATGGGCGGCAGTGTAACACGGCGGTCGCACCAGCGTGTCGGGTTCACCACCTTGCCCCGGTTACGGATTTCGAAGTACAGCGCGCTGCGGTTATTGCCGCCGGATTGGCCGGCCAGGGCCAGGGTGTCGCCCACCGCGACCCATTCGCCTACGTCGCGCAGCAGGCTTTGATTGTAGCCGTAAAGCGTCAGGTAGCCACCGCCGTGGTCGACGATGGTGAGCAGGCCGTAGCCGCGCATCCAGTCGGCGAACACCACCCGTCCGGGGTGAATGGCGCGCACCGGCGTGCCTTCCTCGGCGGCCAAAACCACGCCTTCCCAGCGCAGCGCGCCTTCGCGGCTGGAATTGAAACTGGACAGTACCTGGCCGGGCACCGGCCAGGGCAGCTCGCCGGCCAGTTTGGCGAACGGCGTGCCACGGTCGGCGGGGGCCACTTCCGGCATGCTGCGCTCCATTTCGGCGAGCAGTTTTTCCAGCCGTTGTTGGTCGGCGCGCAGACGGTCGATGTCGCCGCCGCGCTGGTCCAGGGAGCGTTCCAGTTTGGCCAGGGTGGTTTCCCGCTCCCGGGCGGCCTGCTCCAGTTGCTCCTGGCTGCGCGCCAGTTCGGTGCGGCGGTCCAGCAGGTCGGCGCGGGCGTCGGCTACTTCCCGGGCCACCCGGCGCAGCTCCACCAGCTCGTCTTCCAGGTGGGTGAGGCGGTCAGTGCGTGCCCGCTGAAAGTATTCCTGGTAGCGCAGCAGGCGCGCGATCCGGTCCGGTTCCTGCTGGTTGAGCATCAATTTAAGGCGTTCCTCGCGACCGCTCTGGTAGCTGGCGCGCACCGTCTTGACCAGCCAGCTCAGCTGTACCTTTTTCTCCTCGGCCAGTTCCGACTGCTCGGCCTCCAGGCGTGACAGTCTGGCCTCGGCCTGGCGGGCGTCGCGCTCCAGCTGGCGACGCTCGCGGGTCAGCTCGCCGACCCGGGTTTCCGCCTCGCGCAGCTCGCTTTGCACCGAGTCCCGTTCGCGGGCTTCTTCCCGCTGGGCCTCGGACAGTGCTTCGATGCGCTCCTTGAGCGCTTCCAGCTGCGCTTCGGAAGGTTCTTCGGCGCGCGTGGCGGTTCCGGCCAGCGCCAGCGCCGACACCATCAGCAGCGTCAGTCGTCGAAAATGGGGTTTCAGGGGTTCCGTCATGGTGCCTTATCTTAACCGAGCGCTGGTGTGTATACTTGTCGCCGATTTTCCGCCGGCAGGAATGCAGTCATGGATCGTATCATCGAGTTCGTCACCAACCACTATATCCTGGTGTTCGCCTTTTTAGCGCTGTGGGGCGCGTTTTTCGTGATCGAGTCCCGCCGTGGCGGCAAGGCGATCACGCCGCAGTTCGCCACCAATCTGGTTAATCAGCAGGATGCGGTGATCGTGGACGTCCGCGCCGCCGACGAGTTCCGCGAGGGGCATATCCCGGGCAGTGTGAACATTCCCCAGAGCCAGGTCACGGACCGTATGGGCGAATTGGAAAAATATAAGGACAAGCCCCTGATTCTGACCTGCAAGATGGGCAATCAGGCGGCGCACCTGGGGCGCCAATTGCGCAATAAGGGCTTTTCCGAGCTCTACCGTATCCAGGGCGGGGTCACCGCCTGGCGCAATGATAACCTGCCGGTGTCCAAGGGCTGATGGCGGACGTCACCCTTTACAGCACCGGCTGGTGCCCGTTTTGCGTGCGCGCCAAGCGTTTGCTGGCGGGCAAGAACGCCCGTGTTCACGAGATCGACGTGGACCGGGAGCCTGAAGCGCGCCAGGAAATGATGGCGCGCAGCGGCCGCCGGACGGTGCCGCAGATATGGATCGGGGACCGCCATGTGGGCGGTTGCGATGAACTTTTCGCATTGGAGCGGGCGGGCGAACTGGACGACCTGCTTGCCGGATGACGGAAGCGAACAACGGAGACAGACATGGCCGACGAACAGAAAAAAACCTTCCAGTTGCAGCGCGTCTACCTTAAGGACGCCTCGTTCGAGTGCCCGGGGGCGCCGGACATCTTCCTCCAGGAATGGAAACCGAAGATGAACGTGCAACTGAACAACGGGGCGCGCCGCATCGGCGAGGGCACCGAGTACGAAGTGGAAGTAACGGTCACCGTGACCGCCAAATCCGAGGACGAGCAGAAAACCTTCTATCTGGCGGAAGTGAAACAGGCGGGTATCTTCACCCTGGCCGGCATCGAAGGCGAAGAGCGTGACCAGCTGCTGGGCGCCTACTGCCCCAACGTGCTGTTCCCCTATGCCCGTGAAGTGGTGTCCGATCTGGTCGCCAAGGGCTCCTTCCCGCAGATGATCCTGCAGCCGCTCAACTTCGAGGCGCTCTACCAGCAGCAGCGCGAGCAACAGCAAAACGGCGATCAGGCCTCCACTGTCCAGTAATAACCGGCGTCAGATCGCGCCGGGGTAGCCGAGCTGTCGCCAGGCTTCATACAGCGTGATCGCCACCGCGTTACTGAGATTCAGACTGCGGCTGTTGGCGCCCATCGGCAGCCGCAGCCGCTGATCCGGCGCCAGCCCTTCCAGAATAGCGGGGGGCAGGCCCCGGGTTTCCGGCCCGAACAGCAATACATCCCCATCCCGAAACTTTACCTGGCTTGGCGCCGGGCCGCCTTTGGTGGTCAGCGCGAATTGACGCACGGTCGGGTAGTCTCGACAGAAGCTTTGGTAGTCCGGGTGCACGGTAACGTTGGCGTACTCGCTATAATCCAGGCCGGCGCGGCGCAGGCGTCGTTCATCCAGCTCGAAGCCGAGCGGTTCGATCAAATGCAGGGCGGCGCCGGTGTTGGCCGCCAGGCGCATGATGTTACCGGTGTTGGGCGGTATTTCCGGCTCGAACAGAGCAATGTTCAGCATTCATGAAACCCATCTAATTGAAGGTTGGCGCTACACCATGGTATTCCATTCGGAATCGAAATACGGAGCCATCCCATGAAGCGTGTCTACGAAGCCCGTGACGGGCTGGAGGCGCACATGCTGGCCGGTTTGCTGGAGCAGGCCGGCATTCTTGCTCAGGTGCGTGGCGACATGCTTCAAGGGGCGGTGGGCGAGCTGCCCGCGTCCGGTTTGGCCAGCGTCTGGGTGAACGAGGACGACGAGCCTCGTTCCCGGGAGCTGATCGCCGACTACGAAGCCAGCCAGCCGCCGCCGTCCGGGCCCACGCTGCGCGAACGCATCCGCGAACCGGGCCGCGCCGAGACCGACAGCACCCGCGCGTTCCGCAAGGGCCTGCTGGTTGGGCTGTTTCTCGGTGCCGCGCTGATGGCCTGGCTGCTGTAGGTCGGGTTAGGCCGAAGGCCGTAACCCGACACTCGTTGAGTGCGGCGCCTACCATTTGGTGTCGGGTTACGCTTCGCTAACCCGACCTACGCGGCTCTATTCAGGACGGGTCAGGCGCAATAAATAAGGCCCCGGAAGGGGCCTTATTTATGCTCCACTCGCTTCAGCGGCTGGCGCGTTTGCGCTCGGTTTCGGTGAGCAGCTTTTTGCGCAGGCGGATGTGGTTGGGGGTGATTTCCGCCAGTTCGTCGTCTTCGATGAAGTCCAGGGCCTGCTCCAGGCTGAAGCGCACCGGCGGGGTGAGAATCACGTTCTCGTCGGTGCCGGAGGCGCGCATGTTGGTGAGCTGCTTGCCCTTGGTGGGGTTCACCACCAGGTCGTTGCCTCGGCTGTGAATGCCGATCAGCTGGCCTTCGTAGACTTCCACGTTGGGCTCGATCAGCATGCGGCCGCGCTCCTGCAGGTTGAACAGGGCGAACGCCAGCACCTTGCCCTTGACCATGGATACCAGCACGCCGTTATTGCGCTGGGCCATGTCGCCGGCTTTGAATTCACCGTAGTGGCTGAAGGTGCTGTTGAGGATGCCGGTGCCGGAGGTGAGCGTCAGGAACAGGCTGCGGAAGCCGATCAGGCCGCGGCTGGGCACCACGAAGGTGAGGCGCACCCGGCCCTTGCCGTCCGGTTCCATGTTGGTCATTTCGCCGCGGCGCAGGCCCAGTTGCTCCATGATGGCGCCCTGGTGCTGCTCTTCCACGTCGGCCATGACGTTTTCGTAGGGTTCCTGCTTTTCGCCGTCCACTTCGCGGACGATCACCTGCGGGCGGCCCACGGCCAGTTCGAAGCCTTCGCGGCGCATGTTCTCGATCAGCACCGACAGGTGCAGCTCGCCCCGACCGGAGACACGGAACTGGTCGGCGCTGCCGGTTTCTTCCACGCGCAGGGCCACGTTGTGCTTGAGCTCGGCTTCCAGGCGCTCGCGGATCTGGCGGCTGGTAACGAACTTGCCGTCCTGGCCGGCGAACGGCGAGGTGTTGACGTGGAACACCATGCTCACGGTGGGCTCGTCCACGGTCAGTGGCGGCAGGGCCTCCACCTTGTTGGGATCGCACAGGGTGTCGGAGATATCCAGCGGGTCCATGCCGGTGACGCAGACGATGTCGCCGGCGCCGGCCTCGGGTACGTCCACCCGGTCCAGACCGTGGTAGCCCATGATCTGGAGGATGCGGCCGTTACGGGTCTTGCCTTCCCGGTCGACGATTTTGACCGTGGAGTTGGCCTTGATCTTGCCGCGCTTGATGCGGCCGATGCCGATCACGCCCAGGTAACTGTTGTAGTCCAGGGAAGAGATCTGCATTTGGAACAGGCCATCCTGCTCCACTTCCGGGGCCGGCACCTGCTCGATAATGGTGTTGAACAGGAAGGTCATGTCGTCGCCGAGCTGATCGGCTTCCGGGCCGGCCACGCCGTTCAGGGCGGAGGCGTACACCACCGGGAAGTCCAGCTGTTCGTCGCTGGCGCCCAGGGTGTCGAACAGGTCGAACACCTGGTCGATGACCCAGTCGGGGCGGGAACCGGGGCGGTCCACCTTATTGATCACCACGATCGGCTTGAGGCCGGCGGCGAAGGCTTTCTGGGTCACGAAGCGGGTTTGCGGCATGGGGCCGTCCACCGCGTCGACCAGCAGCAGCACGGAATCGACCATGGACATCACCCGTTCCACTTCGCCGCCGAAGTCGGCGTGCCCGGGGGTGTCGACGATGTTGATCTGGTAGTCGCCGTATTTGAGGGCGGTGTTCTTGGAGAGGATGGTGATGCCCCGTTCCTTCTCCAGGTCGTTGGAATCCATCACCCGTTCGACGTCGCCGGCGCGATCTCCCAGGGTGCCGGACTGTTGCAGCAGCTTGTCCACCAGGGTGGTCTTGCCGTGGTCAACGTGGGCGATAATGGCGATATTGCGCAGGCGTTCAATCACAGAAATGGCTCCGTAGGGAAAAAAGTCGCTCTCCGTCCGTTGGCGGACCGGCGTGAAAATGGGGCCGTGACCGGCCGGAAAGGCCCGTGAAACGGAGTGGGAGGCGGATTAGGCGGCGCATTGTACAGCCCTTGTACCCATCGAAGCCACACGAAGGTGTCCCGTGGCATAATGCGGCCCGGCGTAAAGTTTTACTTTTGTTGCGCCTATCGGCCTCCGGGTGCCCTAGAATGTCGCAACCGCCCGAGACGACAGTATTGGAAAAAGGCTGAAAAATGCGTTCTGTGAAATTACACGCCCGGCTGCTGGCCACTTTTTTGTTGGTGCTGGGGCTGGGCAGCATTGCCTACCAGATATGGATTCAGAAAGTGCCGCTCACCGAGAGCGAGAGCGACCCGGTGTGGGTGGTGGATGCCCAGGTCAGCTTCCAGGCGCGTGAGAACACGCCGATTAAGGCGCGCATGTACGTGCCGCCCCTGGAGAGCGGCTTCACGGCCCTGAACGAGAGCTTTATCTCCAATAACTACGGGGTCAACGTCAACCGCGAGAACGGCAATCGGGTGGTTACCTGGTCGGCGCGCCGCGCCGAGGGCCGGCAGAATCTGTATTACCGGCTGATGCTGACGTCGCGCTTCGCCGAGCCGGCGACGGCCCCGGAGGACGGCCCGCAGTTCCGGGCCGCGCCGCCGCTGGAAGGCCCGGAGCGGCTTGCCGCCGACGCCCTGCTGGCGCCCATTCGCCAGCACTCCGCCGACGTGGAGACCTTCGTCAGCGAGACCATCAAGCGCGTCAACAACATGGAGAGCGACAACGTGCGCCTGCTGCTCGGCGGCGACCGCAGCCCGGAGAATCGTGCCCGGGTGGTCGACCTGCTGCTGGCGGTGGCGCACATTCCCGCCGAGCCGGTGCACACCTTGCAGCTCAACGAGAGCCGCGACCAGCAGCCGGAGCTGTGGCTGCGCACCTATAACGGCAAGAACTGGCTGTATTTCAATCCCTTGGACGGTCGGCAAGGGCTGCCCGAGGATCGTCTGGTGTGGTGGAGCGGCAATAAGCCGCTGCTGGCCCTGGAAGGCGCCCGCAACGCGGATGTGGATTTCGGCGTCCACCGCAATGAGATGAGCGCGCTGCAGTTGGCCCAGTCGCTGCGTTTTCAGGACCAGAGCAGCTTTATCGATTATTCCCTGTACGAGCTGCCGGTGCCGTCCCAGCAGCTGTTCCGTATCCTGATGATGATCCCGGTGGGCGTGTTGCTGGTGCTGCTGATCCGCTCGCTGGTGGGCATGGAGACCCTGGGCACCTTCACGCCGGTGCTGATCGCCCTGGCGTTCCGGGAAACCGAGGTGATCTGGGGCGTGCTGCTGTTCACCTTTATCACCGCCATCGGCTTGTCGGTGCGCGGCTATCTGGAGCATCTCAAGCTGCAGCTGCTGGCCCGGCTGTCCATCGTGCTCACCTTCGTGGTGATTCTGATGGCGTTGATCAGCCTGGTGGGCTACAAGCTGGGCTTGTCCACCGGCCTGTCGGTGGCCCTGTTCCCGATGGTGATTCTGACCATGGTGATCGAGCGCATCTCGATCGTCTGGGAAGAGCGTGGCGGTGGCCAGTCGTTGAAGGTGGCCATCGGTACCCTGGTGGCGGCGGTGTTGTGCCATCTGTTAATGGTCTGGCAGCCGCTGGTGTACTTCGTGTTCACTTTCCCCGGCGTTTTGTTGGTGCTGGCGGCGGTGATGGTGGTCATGGGCCACTACCGGGGTTACCGGGTGGCGGAACTGCTGCGCTTCCGGGCGATGACCGATGAAGGTGGCCGCTGATGTTCGGAATCCGCACCTGGAGAGCCCTGCGCCGGCGCGGTGTGATGGGCATCAATCAGCGTAACGGCGACTATGTGCTGGCCTACAACGACCGGCGCCTCTACCCGCTGGTGGACGACAAGATCCGCACCAAGGAACTGGCCCTGGAGGCCGGCATCCAGGTGCCGGACATGTACGGGATCATCGATACCGAGCAGGGCATCAGCAAGCTGCAGCACATCGTCGAAACCCACGGTGACTTCGTGATCAAGCCGGCCCAGGGCGCCGGCGGCGACGGTATCATGGTGATCTCGGACCGCTTCGAGGGGTATTACCGGGGCGCCTCCGGCCGCATGATCAGCCCCGAGGAACTGGAGTTCCAGATCTCGGGGATTATCTCCGGCATCTACTCCCTGGGCGGTCACCGCGACCGCGCCCTGATCGAATACCGGGTGCGCTCCACCGATTTGTTCGACCGGATCAGCATCGGCGGCGTGCCGGACGTGCGTATCATCGTTCTCAAGGGCTACCCGGTGGCGGCCATGCTGCGCCTGCCCACCCGCCAGTCCGACGGCAAGGCGAACCTGCACCAGGGCGCCATCGGCGTGGGCGTGGACATCGCCACCGGCGTCACCTTGAGCGGCACCTGGCATAACCTGAAGATCGACCGTCATCCGGACACCGCCCATCCGGTGGCGGGCGTGCAGATTCCCGACTGGGAAGCCTGCCTGGAGCTGGCCGCCCGCTGCTACGAGCTCACCGGCCTGGGCTATCTGGGCGTGGATCTGGTGATGGACAAGCACAAGGGGCCGTTGATGCTGGAGCTCAACGCGCGCCCTGGTTTGAATATTCAGATCGCCAACGACGACGGCCTGCTGCGCCGCTGCCGGATCGTGGAAGACCACCTGGACCGCCTGGATTGGAATCTGGAACCGGTGGCCCGGCGCCTGATGCTTTCCAAAAAAGAGTTCGCCGTGGCCCGGCTGCCGGAGACCCCGGAAGCGCCCTGAGCCGGGCGCTTCGTCAACAAAGCGTGATTTGCTATACTCTGCCGCCCGTTTCAGACCATCTCCTTTAAAACAGGGCGAGTATTGTTATGTCCGAGGCAGTCGCACCCGTTTCCCGGCCCAGCGCCGACCCGCTGCAGCGCCGCGCCATCGCGCTGGTGTCCGGCGGGCTGGACTCCATGCTGGCGGTAAAAGTGATGCAGGAGCAGGGCATCCACGTGGAGGGGGTGAACTTCTTCACGGGCTTTTGCGTGGAGGGCCACACTCACGCCATCCGCAAGAAAGACAAGGACAAGAACAAGCGCAACAACGCCCTGTGGGTGGCCGAAGAGCTGGGCATCAAGCTGCACATCATTGATATCTCCGAGGAGTACAAGGATGTGGTGCTCAACCCCAAGCACGGCTACGGTGCCCACCTGAACCCCTGCCTGGACTGCAAGATCTTCATGGTCAACCAGGCCACCCTGATGCTCAACAAGGCCCGTGAGCTGGCTGGCGAGAAGGGTTTCGATTTCATCATCACCGGCGAGGTGGTGGGCCAGCGGCCCAAGAGCCAGCGCAAGGAAACCATGCCCATCATCAGCAGCGAGTCCGGCGCCGACGACCGCCTGCTGCGCCCGCTGAGCGCGCTCAACCTGCCCGAGACCCTGCCCGAGCGGGAAGGCTGGGTGGACCGCTCGCAACTGCACGATTTCTCAGGCCGCAACCGCAAGCCGCAGATCGAGCTGGCCCGGCGTTTCGGTCTGGAGGACTACGCCCAGCCCTCCGGCGGTTGCTGCTTTCTTACCGATGAATCCTATTCCCGCAAGCTCGCCGACCTGTGGCAGGCCCGTAACGAGCGCCGCTATGAGCTGGATGACATCATGCTGCTGAAAGTGGGCCGCCATATCCGCCCGCAGCCGCACCTCAAGCTGATCATCAGCCGCGAGGAAGGGGAAAACCGCTTCCTGGAAGGTTACCGTTATCAGTTCACCAGCCTCACCACGGTCAGCTGCCCCGGTCCGCTGGCCCTGGTGGACGGGCGCTTCGAGTCGCAAGCGGAGCTGGAGCAGGCCGCCGCCATCGTGGCGCGTTATTCCAAGGGGCGCGGCGACGAGAGCGTCACCGTGGAAGTGAAAGACCCCGGCGGCGTCGCCCGGGAGGTGCGGGTGGCGCCGGCGCGGCCCGACGATATTCCCAAGAATTGGTTGGTGGCTTAGCCGCATGGATCCCTCAATGAGCAACGACACCTTTCACGAACTGGATGTGCGGCGTCAGTTGTGCCCCATTCCAGTGATCAAGACCCAGAACAAGGTCGCTGAACTGGCGCAGGGGCAGGTGCTGCGAGTAACCTGCACGGACCCGGGGGCACTCAACGACATCCCCGCCTGGTGCCGGATCAATGGCCACGAAGTGCTGGCCACGGAGGAGGGCGATCTGGAGGTGGTAATCACCCTGAGGGTCGGAGAACCCTCTGTTGCACTTTAATGGTGCATGTTTGGTGCGCCGGCACGCTTTTGGTGCACGACATCCGCGAAATGGCGCCTTTATCAGGCCCCAGCCCGGCTGCTGCGCCAAAAAAGGGCTGGCACAGTATTTGCTGACCTATTGGCATGCAGGCCTAGTTGGTCGAGACTAACGGTTCTTCGCGTGCCCGCCCCGGCGCAGGCGAGTAGCCAGACACATACCCGTTCCAGGAGGACGCTCAACAATGTCTGAAAAGACGCTGAAACTGATTAAAGACAACGACGTGAAGTGGGTGGATCTGCGTTTTACCGACAGCCATGGTAAAGAGCAGCATGTGACCCTCCCCGTCGGTGAAATCGACGATGACTTCTTCCAGGACGGCAAGATGTTCGATGGTTCCTCCATCGCCGGCTGGAAAGGCATCAACGAGTCCGACATGATCCTGATGCCCGAGGATGCCACCGCCGTTCTCGACCCGTTCACCGACGTGGCCACGCTGAACCTGCGTTGTAACATCGTTGAGCCGGCCACCATGCAGGGTTACGAGCGTGATCCGCGTTCCGTGGCGCTGCGCGCCGAGGAATACCTGAAGTCCACCGGTATCGCCGACACCGCCCTGTTCGGTCCGGAGCCGGAATTCTTCGTGTTCGATTCCGTACAGTGGAAGTCCGACATGTCCGGCGCCATGTACAGCATCTACTCCGAAGAAGCGGCCTGGGTGTCCGCCGATGAGTTCGAGAAGAACAACATCGGTCACCGTCCCGGCGTTAAAGGCGGCTACTTCCCGGTACCCCCGGTGGACAGCCTGCACGACCTGCGCGGCGCCATGTGTTCCGCCATGGAGCAGATGGGTCTGGAAATCGAAGTGCACCACCACGAAGTGGGCACCGCCGGTCAGTGCGAAATCGGTGTGGGCGCCAACACCCTCACCCACAAAGCCGACGAAGTGCAGATCCTGAAGTACTGCGTGCACAACGTGGCCCACGCCTACGGTAAGACCGCCACCTTCATGCCCAAGCCGCTGATCGGTGACAACGGTTCCGGTATGCACGTGCATATGTCCCTGGCGAAGGACGGCAAGAACCTGTTCGCCGGCGACGAATACGCCGGTCTGTCCGAAGAAGCGCTGTTCTACATCGGCGGCGTGATCAAGCACGCGCGCGCCCTGAACGCCTTCACCAACGGTTCCACCAACTCCTACAAGCGTCTGGTGCCCGGCTTCGAAGCCCCGGTGATGCTGGCGTACTCCGCCCGTAACCGGTCCGCTTCCATCCGGATTCCGTGGGTGAGCAACCCGAAAGCGCGTCGTATCGAGACCCGCTTCCCGGATCCGTCCGCCAACCCGTACCTGTGCTTCGCGGCGCTGATGATGGCCGGCCTGGACGGCATCAAGAACAAGATCCACCCGGGCGACGCCATGGACAAGGATCTCTACGATCTGCCGGCGGAAGAAGCCAAGGACATCCCGACCGTGGCGCATACCCTGACCATGGCGCTGGATGCCCTGGAAGCCGATCATGACTTCCTGACCCAGGGTGACGTGTTCACCAAGGACATGCTGGAAGGCTACATCGAGCTCAAGCGTGGCGAGATCGAGCGCTTGAACATGACCCCGCATCCGGTCGAGTTCGACATGTACTACAGCTGCTAAGCCTGACGGCGACGCAGTCCCCGAAAAGCCCGGCCTTCGCGCCGGGCTTTTTTGTTTATGGTCCCTCTGGAGAGCAGCCCGTGGTGTGGCTCCGTAGCCGGTTCGGTCTCGGTGCCGATGTCCAGGACCCGCCGTGAATACGTCCCTGTAGGCTTGTGTTCGGCTCCCTGCCTCGCACAGTCCTGGACATCGGCACCGAGACCGAACCTC
>Ga0310342_100000414_pt1 | contig 23760 bp, 23 predicted proteins | sample S15DNA20500_MG_FD_206155 | JGI IMG/M metagenome (GOLD analysis project Ga0310342, IMG submission 206155) | Marine microbial communities from station ALOHA, North Pacific Subtropical Gyre - S1503-DNA-20-500_MG | ecosystem: Environmental > Aquatic > Marine > Oceanic | place: Pacific Ocean: North...
TGATTTCGGCGTCAAAGAAAATCCCTCGCTCGAGCAGTTGCTGCACCGGGTCGCGTTAGGAGCCTGCCAAGATGTCGGTATCGATCCCGCTGTGGTCGATCGAGGTTATGTCGGCAACTTCGTCGGAGAACTGTTCTGCCACCAGGGGCACCTCGGTGCGATGGCCGCAGCGGCCCACCAGGGCTTCCTCCACACGCCCTTCACACGGGTCGAAGGTGCCTGTGCTTCCGGAGGGCTTGCCATCGCCGCCGGCGTCGACGCGATCCAGGCCGGCGCTGACGTGGTTCTGGTCACCGGAGTCGAGGTTCAAACGACATACAACGCCAAGGACGGGGCAGATTTCCTGGCCCGGGCCGCACACTACAGCCAGGAACGCTCGATAGACCCCTTCACCTTCCCCGCCATGTTTGCCCGCAGAACCCAGGCATATTGCCAGAAGTACGGCGTGGCTCCGGCGGCCCTGGCTGCCATCGTCGCCAAGGCTTACTCCAACGCCAATCGGAACCCAAACGCGCACATGCGCTCGGTCACACTGACCGAGCAACAGGCGGCTGAAACGTCCGACAACAACCCCTGCTTCCTCGACAATGAGTCCCTCAACCCATGGCTGCGTCTCAGCGATTGCTCACAGGTCTCGGATGGAGGCTGTGCCGTGATCCTGTGCTCCGATGAAGGGCTTCAACGTCTCGGTCAGGGTGCCGACCGGGCGGTCGAAATCCACGCCTGCGCCGTATCCTGCGGACCGCTGGGCCAGGTTCCTGATTACACCCGGATGGACGTCACCGCTGCCGCCGCCAGTTCCGCCTATTCCTGCACAGGTTGGAACGCAAAAGACATCCAGGTGGCAGAAGTCCACGATTGCTTCAGTATCTCGGAAGCCCTGATGTGCGAAGCGCTGGGCTTCTGCAACGACGGAGAAGGAACCCAGCTAGCGGCCGAAGGGGCCACTTCGTTGCAAGGACCCATCCCGGTGAATACCGGCGGAGGATTGATGGGGTTCGGTCATCCGGTCGGTGCCACCGGGGTCAAGCAAGTCTATGAGTTGTACCGACAGATGAACGGGCTTTGTGGTGATTACCAGCTGGCCACTTCTCCGCAACGAGGAGTCTGTGCCAACATGGGTGGTGACGACCGTACTTCAGTGGTCACCCTGCTCGAAAAGAACTGAGGAACAACATTGGAAACTCCGCAGATTCCTGCACCCCTCGATGTTCCCGCCGCCATCGCCGCGCGCCGATCAACCAAGGACTTCAATTCGCAAGGTATCGATCCGGAATTGCTGCAGCGAATCCTCGATCTGACCACCGAGGCGCCCTCATCCTGGAACCTACAGCCGTGGCGGATCGTGGTGGTCGATGATGACGCCACCAAAGAAAAACTGCATCAGGCCTGCTTCCAGCAGAGACAGCTACTGGAGGCGCCCGTAACACTTGTCTTTGCCGTCGATGTCGAGGCATGGCAACAAGACATGGCACCGATCATCGACCAGGCTCAAACGGTGGGAGCCTGGCCTTCTTCCTACTGCGAGAGTGCTCGTCAGGCGATTCCAGGTGGCCAGAACGCCCTGTCGAAAATGGGACGCCTGCGCGAATACGCCATCAAGGATGCGATGATTGCCGCCACCCACTGTGTCCTGGCAGCCACCTCGTTCGGACTGCAATCGACCTACATGAATGGTTGGCAAGAAGAGGCCGTTAAACAGGTAATCGGCGCCGCAGGGCGCGACGAGATCGCGATCGCGGTCGTGATAGTGCTGGGCTACTCTGACCAGGTGGTGTCTCACCCGGGGCGCGTACCGCAGCGTAATACCGTATTCCAGGGTCGACTGCCCGAGGCGGGTTCCTAGACAGAACCGCCATCGGAGCCGAACGCGTGCTCGGCGGAGTCAAACTGAGATTCAATCTCCGCCGCCTCGATACGTTTGGAGAAGACAAAGGAAGCAATCCGATCTCGATCGGTCGCTGACATGCCGACAAACCGGACCCCGATTCCACCTTCCGGAGTTTCTCCCCCACTCAGATCTGCCACCACCCTGGCCGTGACATCTATTGAACCCAGCGATGGGATTCCGCGAATGATGAGCAAATCATCGAGTTCAACAACGGCCTCTGTGATGAATCCCAAACCGCCAGTCCCGATGTCGATGAGAGAAGCGACATGCATCAGTTCTCGATCAGAATGGGTGCCGTTTCGATCACCGAGAGGCAGATGGAGCAAACGAATCTTCCCATCGATGGGAACTCGTACCGCTTGACGGCGCTGCTCGATGCGGACCATCTGGGGCGTTTCCACAAATAGAAACCAATCCCCCAGATCCCGATGCTCCTGCAGGCGTGTCTCAAACAACAAGCAACCACTCTCGGGACGAAAAAAGGAGACCTGCAAATCCACTCCCACCTGCCACGGGCAAGAATCACTGCTCGGTACAGAACTTTCGATGACTCGAACGGCAAGACTTTGATCATCGCGATGAATCATGACGGTCCGCAAAGACAATCCGTCCGGCCCTTGAATCAACAGCTCTTCATCCTCGATGGGCAATGAAAGTCCCTGGGAGATTTCTCCCGAAACCTCCCAACCCCTGCGGATCCGGATGCGGTCGAGAGCCCGGCGAACTCTCAGTTCACGAATCAGCTCAGGGTCTTTCGAGAGAGCTTTCTCCAGCGCATCTTCGAAAGCAAAGTGCGAATTGAACAGACGTGCCATGTTGGGTTCGTCGCAACTGGCTAGCAATGTCAACAGTAGATCCGCTTCGTCTCCGTCGACCCCCTGGGCCAGCAGTTCATCACGCAATGCGAGATCATCGTTGCCAGGACGGAATGCTTTACGGGGACCTCTGCGCTGGAGACCGGTCCGCAAGACCACCCACCCACGACGGAGAGTCCTGTTGGCGACAATCAGAAGAAGGGATAAAAGCAGTAATCCCAGCGCAAGTGACAGATTCAGCATTTCCGGGTTCATCGTCGGTCCCCATCAAATTTTCGGCACGGAACATTCCCCCACCCCCATCGGCATTACCAGGACCAAACTTGAGAGAATTCTGTGATCCGAGAGAGACCCGCAATCACTTCATCGTCGAGCAGCTATTGAAGCCGGCGAACTACCGACCTGCGATGATGTAGGAGCCCCGGTTCTGGGACGCGAGGTTCTCCATGAAAGCGGATGTGAATCCCATCGCGATGGTGTGAATCGTCACCTGGCTCTCCTCGTTGAGACGCAGGATCTCCTGGAGGATCCGATCAGGATCGACGAAGGTCCCCATGCTGGGCGCACCATCGGAAAGAAAGAAGATCGTATCGACATCCCCGGCCTTGAGCACCTCCGCCAGTGAATCATAGATGTTGGTGCCACCACCTGGTTGCAGACCCAGTATGAACTTCTTGGCACTCTTGACCGACTTCGGAGACAGTTTGACCGGTTTCGGAGTCAGGTTGATCGGATTGCCCGAAAAGCGAACCAGGTTAAAGAAGGTGCCCGGCCGCAATTTCGTGATGGCGGTCAACAACTCACTCTTGGCCAGTTCGAGACGGTTCATCGTCTCGTTGCCTCCACCTTCTTTCGGGACAGTCACCTGCTGAGACATGCTACCGGAGCAGTCGACGACGAACGCGATCCTGCGGCTGATGATCTCGACACCGAAATAGGAGGGGGTCCGCGCTGCCCCCGGATCCGCCTTGCGAACATAAGTGTGTCCGCCCTGGCGCTCCTGTTCCTGCCGGGCGATCTCGACCGGGTTGTAACGATCTCGCTCTCGCTCCCAGTACTTGCGCCAGTTCAACACATCGGGGCCAAGATCCGCCCCGGTGGCTGCGATCAGACGTTCGACCACCTGCGGTAGCAGTACTCCGTCCTCTCGTTCCATCGCATCGAGCAGGGCATCGACCACGCGCACGTCGTGAACCCCCACCAGTGCTCTCAGCGCCGCCGATCGGACCTGCCAGGCGGGATCGGACAGCGCTTCGATTCGACGTACGAGACTGGCCTCACCGGCGACCTTGCCGAGTGCTGTGATGGCGAGGGTGCGCAGCGGTACATCCCTGTGATTTCCCAGTGCCAGTAGCATCTCGAGAGCATCCGAGGGATCGAGCCGACACAGCGCGCGTACTGCCTCTCGCTGGAACTCGATGTCTCTCTGCAAACGTCGTGAGGCCTTGGCGATCTCCACCACCGCAGTGTTGTTTCCGATCAGCGCCAGAGCCTTCAGCGCAGCTCTTCTCAACTGCGAGGAGGGATGCCTGAGCAGTCCCGTGAGGGTCGCTTCCGCCGGCTTGAATCCAGCTCTGCCGAGGGCATCGGCGACCGCGATCCGAGCCAGCACTTGAACACGATCCTTATCGAGAACCTTGTCATGCAACCAGTCGAGAGCCTGGGGGTCTCGCAGCGATCTCAATGATCGCAGAATCCTATCGAAGTTCTGGCGCCGAACCTGTGTCAGAGTTTCGGGCGAATCTCCATCGGGGATGCTCTCGATGAGCATGCGCGCTGCTTCGCGGTTTCCAATCCTGCCGAGCAAATCGATGGCAGCAAAGGCGACACCCTTATTGCCACCGCTGGTCCAGCGTTCGAGAGGCTTTAACTTGATCTTCTCCATATGCCGCGGCTTCAGCGCATCGAGTACCTGTCGACGGCCACTCATAGTGAGAGACGGGAGTCGCGACAGAATTTCGCGCGCCACCTCGGTGCCCCCCACTTTCAGCAGTGGTACTACAGAGATGTCCTGGATCTCCTTGGTCGGATCCTCCAGCAACTTGAGCAGAAACATTTCCGATTCTCGACAGCGACAATCTCCGGCCTCATCGAGAACCACCTTGAGCGGCTTGATACCCTTGGTGAGTTTTCTCTCGGCGTAGGGAAGTGCACGCCACTCCTTGAGCGCCCGATCCCAGTCCTTGACCACCTGTCGCATCCGTTCGCGCGGAGCGCGCAAGGTGAAGAGACGATCACGGGCTCGCCGGGCAGAACTTTTACTGGAGTACTGGGCGATGAGACGGTTCCAGGTCGAACGGGCCTGGTCGTACTCCCCCATCTCTCTCAGGCAGTACCCCGCATCGTAGAGGCATTCCGGAACCAGATTGTGATCGGGAAAGCGCCGTGGAACCTGCTCGAAGCGTTGCAGGGCTTGTTGCCACTCCAGCGTCTCCTGGTAGCAGTGGCCCAGGCCGTGCAAAGCCAGAGGAGTCGCATCCATTGCAAGATCCTGGCCCAGATATTCGAGATATCCCTCACGCGCCGGTCTCAATCTGCCCATTCGACGCTGACACTCCGAACGGTATGCCAGTGCCTCGTGGGCGCTGTCGGTCTCGGGCCACTGGTGCCGGATCTCCTCGAGTTGATCCTCCAGTTCGATCAATCTCTCGTTCTGGGCAGCCTTGGTCATTCTCCCAATCGACCCGAGCGACTTGATCACCTTCTCCAGAGCGTCGTGGGCCGCCTTTTCCGGACCCTGTAACTGGTCGGCTTCCTCGTCAGAGGATTCCTCTTCAGCCACCGTGTCATCATCAGCAAACAGCAAGGTCGGTGCGGAAACCGCCAGGAAACCGCCGACCAGCAGCAGCAGCAAGACGCTGAACCACCACGAAAGAGAACCCCGTGTTCTACGATTCATGTCGGTCCTTTCCCGATCAAACTCGCTGACGAATCAAGATGGGATTTTAACCAGAAACAGGGATCAGTACGAGCAGGCGAGTGATCACGAGGATCCCGATCACCAGCAACGTGGCAACGAGCCCCGCCCAGGTGGCGCCAGCCTCACGAATCTTCGCCAGAGCTTCAGAGCGTCCCGACATCGCAGCTGCGATGAAAAAGAAACCCATGGCGAACAAAAATTTGATGCCAAATAACATGTGATAGCTCGGCCCCACAAGCCCCGCTTCCTTCTGAAAGTTGGCCTTGTCCATACCGATCTCCATGAACTGATAGATTCCCGTCCCCAGAATTACCAGAATCCCGAGCTGTGCTATGGGAGCCCAGCGCTTGCGGATCGCCTCCCGCACCGCATCGCCACCCGACTCCGAGCTGACCGCTGGAAACACTGCTCGCCACTGAAACAGCACTGCACCTGCGATAAGGAACCCAAAGATGATATGAACCAGCGTACTGATCTCGGGACCTGACATTTAAAGCTCCTATCCGGGTCTTGGTTGCTCTGCCGATCACTGCGGCTCATCATGGCTTGGTCGCGGGAGAATGCCACTGTAGATCGAGGAGGTCCCTTGCCCCGCTGTCAGCTGGATCCACAGGAATTCGCCACTATCCTCGCCAAATCGCGAGCCAGTGCCATCCTGCGTACACCACACGGGAATCGCGCTCAGGATGCGATGAGAGCCGCGATCCGCGGTGGATTTCAGGTCTGCGAGTTCACCCTGACCATCCCGGATGCGCTCGAACACATCGGTGCCATCTCCGAGCAATTCCCCGAAGTCGTGGTCGGGGCCGGAACCGTGCTGAACCCCGAGGATGCCCACAAAGCAGTGGAGGCGGGGGCCCGGTTTCTGGTTTCCCCGGTGTTTGATCAAGAGGTCATCGAGACCGCCACCGCACTGAACGTGGCAAGTATCCCCGGCTGCTCCAGCCCGACCGAGATGCTGGCGGCACACAAGGCCGGTGCGACGCTCGTAAAATTATTCCCGGGGCCTGCTGGAGGTCCTTCATGGGTCAAGGCTGTGCTGGGCCCACTGCCGTTTCTGAAAATTGTTCCCACCAGCGGGGTAGACCTTCACAATGTCGCTGACTTCCTGGCAGCAGGAGCTCATGCCATCGGTTTCGTGGCTCCCCTGTTCGATGCCGAAGATGTGGAGGCACGTCGTTGGGACTCGATCGAACAGCGAGCCCGACAGCTACTTTCAGCTTGTCAATTGACCCCTTCGTCGCGTGGTTGAGTGAATCATGATTGAGTTGGACGCAATGGTGAGGAGAAACAGATGACTTATCTCGGCAAGGAAACCACCTTTCAGTGGCTCGGGCATGCCACTTTCCTGGTCGGTACTCCTTCAGGTCGTTCGGTATTGATCGATCCCTGGTTCGACAATCCAGCTTTCCCGGAACCGGTTGGAGAACCAGAACAGGTCGATCTGATCCTGCTAACCCATGGTCACTGGGATCACTTCAACAGTGTCATTCCACAGGCGAAAAAGCACGAGTGCAGAGTCGTTTGTAACGTCGAACTGGCTCACTGGCTGCGAAAACAAGGACTCCCCGACGAGCAGGTGGTCGAAATGAACAAAGGGGGAACCATCGAGATCTGTGGACTTCAGGTCACGATGACGGATGCGCGACACTCATCGGGAATCATCATCGACGACGAGTATCGCTACGGCGGAGAAGCTGCAGGCTTCGTCGTCGAAACCGAGAATGAATTCCGTTTCTATTACGCCGGAGACACCTGTGTGTTCGGCGATATGGCTCTCATCGCAGAACTCTACAACCCGACTCTGGCGATCCTACCCATCGGAGATCTCTACACGATGGGCCCGAGAGAAGCGGCCAAGGCCGCTCATCTACTCGGCGTCGAGATGGTCATCCCGATGCACTTTGGCACCTTCCCGGCCCTTCACGGAAATCCGGAGCAGCTGCGAGAGGCGATCGGCAACTTGCCGATCCAGGTCATCGACATCGAGCCGGGACAGACTGTGGAGTAAAGATGGGACTGGACATGCCCTCGTCCATCCGTTCGCTCTTATTGCTGACGAACCCCAGTTCGAGGCGAGCCACGGAAGTTCGGCAACAACTCGAAGCGTCTATCAGCGGCCTCGATGCATCGATCCAGGTCACATGGAAAGATGTCTTCCAGGCAGCCGAACACGACTCGGAAGTTGATCGGGCAGTGATCGTCGGCGGTGACGGCACCATCAATCTGGGTCTGAGCTGGCTCAATCAGGCGGGAATCCGGGCCCCGGTAGCACTGATTCCCGCAGGTACCGGCAACAACCTGGCACGAGGACTGGGCCTTCCCCTCGAGGCCAGCGAGGCGATCAAGGTCGCCTTCTGCACCTTGACCACGCGTCACGTCGACGCCATCGGCTTGAGTTACGATGGAGACCGCACGGGGATGATGCTGCAGGTCGCGGCTACCGGAATGCCGGCCTATGTTGCGAGTCGGTTTGATCGACTCCGTCACCTACCGTTGCTCTCCTATCCGATCCGCTGGATCGGTGACTCCTTCTATCGACTGCTGGCATTGCAGGCCATCGCTACAAACAAGAATCGTAACTTCAAATGGAACCTCAACCTCGATGGCGAGGTGCTGGAAGTTTGCGGCTCAGCACTCTTTTTTGGCAACGAGGGAACCATCGGAGGGGGCTTCACTCCTTGCCCCAGGGCAAGCATCGATGATGGACTGCTCGATGTCTGTCTGCTTCCCACCCTGTCATTTCGCAAAACGCTTCAGCTATTCAAACAAGTCTCGAACGGGACTCATCTGGAGGAGCGCGATGATATTTTCTATCGTCAGTGTCGAGTGGTTCATTTGAAGCAAGCACCATGTCCTTTCCTGGTCGATGGGGATATCCGTGGCAACCCGGCAAAGATCGAACTGGAATGCTTACCCGGCATCGTCGAATTGGTACTTCCAGAAATCACCCGATCGGGACAACGAAACCAAGCGGTTGCTGGATCGGAGCCCTCTTGAAGCGCCATGTTGTCGATACCCTGCTGTTGCTGATGTCCTTGCTCTTCATCCTGCAGGTAGGGTGCACCCGGCAGATACAGGTCCCGATCCGCAAGGCACTGTGGATTACCCGGTGGGACTACCTGACTGAATCACAGGTTCGCACATGCATCGGAAATGCCGCCCAGGCCGGCTTCGACACGGTGCTATTCCAGGTACGTGGCAATGGCACGGTATTTTACAGATCGTCGCTAGAGCCGTGGTGCGAGGAGTTCGACCACCAGGATCCTGGATTCGACCCGCTGGCGGTCGCCTGCCAGGAGGCGAATCGACTCGGCATCTCGATCCATGCCTGGATCAATGCGGTCCCTGGTTGGAGGGGTGATCAACCGCCACCGGAAACCTCTCCACCACAACACTGGCATGCCCGACCGGATTGGTTCCTGCACGACGCCGATGGGCAACGACAGCCACTTCAGCCCAACTATTACGTCGCCTTGAATCCTTGCCTCCCGGAGGTGCGTCTTCACGTCGCCAACATCTGCTCCGAACTGATCGAGAACTATTCAATTGACGGAATCCACCTCGATTACATCCGTTTCCTCGAGACCGGGCTAGAGACCGACTACCCGAGAGATTCGAGAAGTTTGCAACTATTTAGCCAACAGAGCGGATTCGCCGATCCCGATTCGGCTCCGGAGGCGTGGGAAAAATGGCGACGGGATCAAGTTACCGAGCTGGTTCGCGAGATCCGAAAGGCAGTCCGCCAGGCGGACCGGAATGCACTGCTGACCGCTGCCGTGTACCGCACTCCACAAATCGCATACGACCGGGTCCGACAGGACTGGCCAAGGTGGTTGAGGCTAGGACTCATCGATGCTGTGTTTCCGATGCAATACGACCGGGAGACCGATCGTTTCGAGCGTAGAGTCGCCGAATGTGTCAGAGAAGCGAGTGGATATCCGGTCCTGATGGGACTCGGCACCTACCTGCACGAAGATCCACAGACCACTCGACGTCAGGCGCAGCTGGCAATACGACTCGGCTGTCAGGGAATCAGCCATTTCGCCTACTCGTCCTTCTGGCCGGCAGGAGAGGCGGGAGCCGCCAGTGATCGGCTCCGACAACTCAGGAGACAACATCTTCTGTCCAGCGACTAGATCTCAACCTTCGGTGATAGAAGAAGTTAGGGAACGACTTTGCAGATCTCTGGAAACCGGATCAACAGCAAACAACCCGGACACCGGCAGCAGGGAACTCAGGTAACGACACTCTCGTAGGGAGGGTGTACAATCTGGGTTCTCGTTTGGTCCCCAGGGGCCGTAGTCATGATTCTCCCGGATTCCGGGGCAGGAAACCGGGAACGGTTCCCTCTGAAAGGAAATAGGATGCGGAAAACTTTACTCGCACTCGTCGTTGTTGCTGGACTCGCCACTGCAGGATGTATCTTTGCCCCTCAGGGCAGTGGTGCCAAGAACACCAGTGACTCCGAGTGTGCGGCTGCATGTGCAGCTTCTTGCGACGCTGGTGCGGCAGCCAAGGCCAAGAGTTGCGGCGACGACTGCAGCAAGCCTTGCTGCGCCGACAAGTAAATCACTGATTCAGTGAAATGTAAAAAGGGTGTAAGGTCTTTGACCTTACACCCTTTTTTTCAACAAACTCCGAGCAATTCTCGATCAGAGTTGTTCCGGCTTGCGGGAGGGTTTCGGTTTTCTCTTCTGGATGGGTGCCTCACGCAACGCTTTCACCAGGATCGATGCACTCCAGGCTGTGCCATAGATGCGGTGATAGGAAAAAAAAGAGTAGTCCCACATCGACCCATCTGGCTCCTGGGTCGCCAGCACCTTGTCGACCAGCTTCGGCCACCACTGCAGTCGTAGCTCACGAGGCAGTTGCTCGATGACTCCTGCCGCATAGTAATGACCGTAGAAGAAGAAATAGCCGCTGTTGGCATAGTAAGCTTCGTGGGGAAAGGGTCGTCCCCGTGACAGCGAGATGAACTTGTGATGACGCATCATCTGCTCGAGGCCCACCACCATCTGCTCGTAGGTCACTTCGCCCTCTTCGCCGCAGATTCGTAATGCCAGATTTCCGACCTGGATCCGGCACAACGATCCCTTGATCTGATTGATCCCGGTCAATCCCCTGGTACTGGGAATTACTGACACATTGTAATCGTAGGCACCATTGGGAAGGCGACAGCGACGCAAGGCTCGCATTCCACGTTGCTGCATCTTGTCAGGAACCTCGAGCCCCACCTCCTCACACTGCTCGAAGATCAGTAACAGTGACGCAGTGACAAAGGAAGTCCCCCAGGTCGGGCGACGGGTATAGGGTGGATCATCGTAATAAGCCCAGCCACCGTCGGGACTCTGGTACCACTCAAGCGTTTCGATCAGATCCTCACCGAGAGATCTCAGACGAGCCCGTCGCTCGCTACCAAAACGCGGCGAATCCTCTGCCAGGGCCCGGGCCGCGGCCTCCAGCGCGTAGACGTAGGCCCACAAATTGTCCGTATCCCAGTTGGCGATACGCTTACGGCGACCATTCTTGCAAATGTGATCGAGACCACGTTCGAGCGCCTGTTCAGCACCTTCGGGGGCAAGATCGCCCAGATCCATCAGCGTCACGCAGGTGATGGCAGTGGTCGCTACTTGCCAGGAGTAGTGCTGACCCGGAATCGACCAGCCCCAATCATCGGATCCGATGGGACCTCGCCAGTGGCCAAAGGCACCATCGGGTTCCTGATGTTCGAGTAAATAGCTAACCGCCTTGTCGACACCAGCAGCAGCTTGAGTACGCCAGTCGGGAACGGTTTGCTGTTCAGGAACACTGAACAGCTGCAAACTGCATAACATCGTCGCGAGGACGACCAGTTGCATCAGAAGACTCTCCAGGCCACCGGCACCGTTTTGACCCGATCGCTGGTCAGTTCGCGGAGATCATGTTGTAGCTCTTCCAGTTCCTCCTGCATTTGATTGAGATCTCGCTCCATCTCGGCGTGTTCCAGGTCAGCCCTCATCTCGGCAATGGTCGACTCCAGCTCACCACGCTCAAGATCGCGTTGCGCCTCGGACACGGCTCGTTCCAGATCTTTGGCTTGTTTCGGAATCTCGATCTCCATCGCTTTTCGGTGATCGCGACGTTGCTGCTCCAGCGCTTTCTGGGCTCTCCCGAGGCTTCTCCTGCCGCGCTCCAGAACCAGTTCGTCAGTACCGTCCTCCAGCTCTGATCCTTCATAGAGGATGGTGAGCTGTTCCAGTTCGGCTTTCGCATCGAGCAAACTGCTCTCAGAAAAAGCGAGCCCCCGCTCGGCGTTATGAATCATCTCGGGTCGGCCAAATTGGTGGAACAACTCCAGATCCCGCCTTGCTTCCGCCAGTGCTCGTTCGTTCGCCTCATGTTTGTGCCGTCTTGCATCCTCGGCGAGATCGCTCTCCATTTCAGCGATCTCCATCTTGGTCTCGGCTTCTTCAACCTTTCGTTCCAGATCATCAATCTTCTGTCGCATCTCGGCTATCTTCGACGGATCCGCTTCATCGTCTGAATCATTGGACTCGCCGCCGCCATCGTCTGATTCTGAACGTAAATCGACGTGAAGAGCGCCCGTCTCTTCATCGAGGCGGGTCGCGTCTGACTGCACGACAATGCAACCAGAAATGAGTGGCAGCATCAGTAGTGAAAATATCCAGCGGTACATCTAGCCTCCCTTGAATAGGCTCAGTCCTATTGGCCCAGTTTCGCGCATCCTCACCGCGAGGCAAGACGTGACACCATGAACGAATTAGACCGAAAAGCTGCTTCAGGAAGTTGTACTGGAGATAGGAAGTGCCACCTCGACCTGATCTTCAACGATTCTCACCGAATGACAGACCAAATCCTCAGTGGTGGGACCGTCCAGGACCGCGCCATTGCTGGAATCGAAACATGCTCCATGAAGAGGGCATTCCACCTGACCATCTTCGATCGTCGCACCCACCATCGATGAGCCGATGTGAGGACAGCGATCATCAAAGGCGGTGATACGGACTCCCTGGCGAATCACCATCAGATCCCTACCGGCTGCTGCCGAGAAATAGGGTTCCTCTTCATCCACATCCTGGACATTACAAACTGGATGCCACTGCATACCTTCCGGAGCCTCGCCGATACCAGGCAAGTCAGGGGTTTCAGCTGTCATAATAAGGATTCTCACCTGCGTCATGGTCGGTCGAATCATGGATGTTCCGCACCCGTGGAATCTTCTGTCGAATCAGGGTTTCGACCCCCTGTCTCAACGTCATCGCTGCCATACCACAGCCCTGACAACCCCCACCCATGTGGATGAAGATGTCATCTTCCTTGACGTCCACAACCTCGATAAATCCTCCATGGGCGGCCACCATGGGATTGAGATCATCGTTGAGAATATTCTGAATCTCAACAAATAGTTGCTTCTCCGATTCATTCATGTCACGTGTGCGGTTGCTATGGTTTCGATCCAGCTGTTCAAAATAATCACGGATCAAATCAGTCGCAGCCTGAGCAATCGGATCCCAGGGGACCCCATCGACCGGTTTCAGAAGTGTCACGAGACGATCCTGCATCAGAACGGCCTCGATCCCTTCGATCACCACCAGCTTGCTACCGAGAGGACTGTTCTTGGCCTCATCTACCGTCGAGTAGTACTCAGGTGTAGTGGCAACAACCCGGTTCAGCTGAATGACACAGGTATCGGAATCCGATTCAAACGGTTCCACGTTGATTTGCAATTCTTCGCTCATGTGATCCTCTCAGTCTCGATGATGCCGTCTTCCGGAGTTCCTCGCCACTACTCATGCTCAATATCATCGAAGTTTCAGCAGTCCGTTTGGAAGCACTGGCGTACTTCTCAGCAAGTAGGTCACTGCGCTGTGGCGAGCAGAGCCAGATCACATCGTTAAAAAATCCGAGATATTCTCACTACATGTAGGTAATCTACGTAGTGAAGGGGGAAAGTGCGGTGGAACCAAAAAGTGCCAGCGATATCTTCGATGACAGCTCAGAATCCTGGTCCAGAGATGAACCTCGCCTCCTCTCCGATTGGACCGCACGGCCTTTTCTGCTCAAGTGGTGTCTGCCAGTTGAAGGAAAAAGGGTCCTCGATCTAGGGTGCGGTGAGGGATATTTCACACGAAAAATCGCTCGTAAAGGTGCCCAGGAAGTACTCGGTATCGACATCAGTCCCGCGATGATAGAGCTAGCACGCCAAAAGGAGGCGGGAGAAGAACTCGGAATCCAATATTCCGTCGGGTGTGTCACCGAGTTCAACTCCATGGTGGACTCGAAATTCGACCTGATCACCGCCGTCTTTGTTTACAACTACCTGACCATCAGTCAAATGAGTCAGTCGATGGAACTCATCTACAATTCCCTTGCCGAGGGAGGTCAGTTCATCTTCTCCCTTCCCCATCCGATCAATCCTTTTCTCTCCGGCGACGATTCCCGGTTCCATTTCAAGCGTTCCGGAGGATGGTTCTCAGGTAAAGACCATATCTTCGAGGGCACCATCGCCTTGAAAAATGGGAAAACAGTCCCGGTCCGATGCATCCACAAAACTTTCGAGGACATATTTCACGCCCTTCGCGAGGCGGGTTTTCAAAAATTTCCTGAATTGCGAGAGTTGACCGTGACCGAGGATCTGCTGCGGCTAGATTCGGAGTTTTTCGAACCTCTTCGCGACCAGCCTTTACACATCGCTATTCGAGTCGAAAGGTAACCCAGTGAGCCTTCAACGATCTCCCTGGCACGCGTCTGAATTGAAACAGAGATCCGAACACCGGATGGAGTTTGCTGAAGGAAGCCAGCAGGAAATCGACGACTGGATCGAACGCTATCCCGTCGTGACAGAGGAAGAAGTTGCAACTGAAGACGTATCAGGGATGGCATCCCTGGCAAATCTGGCGACCCGTGTGAGAGTGGAGTTGAGTACGGGAAGCGGAGTGGCGAGGATTGCCCCTCCCACCAATCTCGAGTTCGACGACAATTTTTTGCGGCGCTACTACCTGGCGTTTGGCGTTCTACTCGGGAATCCACTCGGAAACTACGGACGACTCTATGAAGTCAAGGATCGCGGCGGCGATTTCACCAAAACGGCTATCCCGGTCAGCCAAACGCGCGCCGCCACCAGTCTCCATACCGATTCGAGTGCGATCGATGTGCTGCCAGACATGGTCGGCCTCATCTGCATTCGACCAGCGATCAAGGGCGGATCTTCGCGCATCGCATGTGCAATTCGGGCCTACCTGAAGCTGCAGCAGTTCGAAAGCCAAATCCTTGCTTTGCTGGAGAGGCCCCACCTGAGGGATATCGTCACTCCCGGCGCGGATCAAAGCCTGAGACTACGGAATCAGTTCCCCGTATTCAGCGCACATCCTGATCGTGGTTTGATTTGCCGCTACATGAGATTTTGGATCGAAAAGGGATACGAAAAAGCGGAAGTAGCAATCCCGGAAGGGTTGCCGGAGGCTCTGGACACTCTCGATCGCTACCTCGAAGAGGAGGACTCTGTCGCCAATTTCCGACTGCAACGTGGCGAGATGCTATGGGTCGACAACTGCACCACTCTCCATGACCGCACCGAATACGAGGACAACCCGGAAGCGCCACGGCTACTGCTGAGGCAATGGGTGAAACACCCCGACTGATTTGACTTCCAGCTTTTCGTTCTCAAAACAATTGCATCGGCCGATCAACCGCCAAAAGTGACCGTCGTGTTGCGATCACAGGTCCCCATTGTGAGAGCCCGCATGTGTAGCCAATCCCAAAATCCAGCACGTAGGGTCAACGCCTTGCGCATCCCTTTGAGCAGATCGAGGCGACCAGCTTTCGTTCCAGCATAATGGCGCGAAATGTTCATCAAGGTTTCCTGATGGTGATCATCCACTGCGGCATGTAACGGAAAGAAGACCGTCTCTGATGGAGGAACATCGAGTACTTCCAGTGCCGGTAGGAAGTGCTGATACATGGTGCTGACCACATTTTCGGTTCCCAGGCCAAGTGCTCCTAATGCCTCCGCCGTCGATCCTCCGGCAAGAACCGCAAGGAACATCTCTCGCCAGCAGATGACCTCGACGGAATCTCCATCGGGACCGGAATCCTCGACTCCAGCAGCATGACAGAAGCGTCGAAACAGCAAAGGATGAGGAATTCCGTCGATCCACTGTTTCTCGACTCCGATCTCGACCAGTTCTTCCATTTCCTCTGGATCGTAGATGCCGGCTTCCTCGGTGAGATTTTCCATCAAGGCGGCCCGGTGTTCAGGAAGTTCGAGACGGCCGATCACCGTGGTGAGATAGCGTGGGAAATGCGCCGAGTAACCATGATATTGACGGGCGAAATCGGCCAACGCCCACTTCATGTCAGGTAACGTGCTATCTCTCAGTGCCAGTAAATAAGGATGGTTCACCGCCCTGTGAGAGGTTCCCTCTTCAGCCACCCCGGCAAGGAATTCATCTATTTCCGTTTCTGATCCTGAATCGATGTGTGCGACACGACGAGCCTCTATCGCTCGAACAAACTCCATCAGGGTAGTCGGATCCGCCGCCAGATCTCTGAGCAACTCGGCTCGCTCGACCCTCAGCAAAACAGATTCAGTCAAGGTACGTACAGAAGCCGTCCGTGGTCGACGGTCGATAAAAGCGATTTCACCGACCACGTCACCAGTATCTATGGTGCCGATCACTTGCCCGTCTCGCTCCACTTCCACCCGTCCTGACTCGATCAGGAAGATGCTCTCGTCAAAGTCACCCATCTGGATGAACTGTTCCCCCTCTGGTAGTTCCAGCCGACCACCAATTCTCTTGAATGAATCGACCGCAGCAGACGGGATGTGGGGGGATTGGCTATCTTGATTGGTCACAATCTCTCCTCATTAGAATTTTGATCTTCATTTTGTACTGTTCAATATGACGGAGGTATAAAATGAACTCAAGCCCGGCTCCAGCTTCTCCATCAGATTTTCAACAACTTCCAGACCCACTTCTTCAGTTGTTATTCTTCTTTTTTGGACGGTAAGGGTGCACCCAGCTGGCAAAGGCTTGCGGACAACGTGACTGCACCCATACCTTTCCCTGGCCGGAGAATCTCAGCAGGATCTGATCGCCAAACAGGAATGATCGAATCCTTCGGGCCTTGGTCAATCGGTACTCAAGGGTCGGTTCCCAGGCCACTGCATAGCCGTTATCGACCAGATATTCGCCATCCACGTCTACTTCCTGGATATCACCATAGGCGTTGAAAAACAGGGTTCCCGTACCCGAACAACGAAGGATGAAGAGCCCCTCATTGAAGAAACCACGAAGACCATCGAATTTGGTATCGATCGAAATATCACCGATCGATGCCAGGTATGCGCCCTTCTGCAAGAAGATCTCCTCACCCTGCATCTCCCGCGCCACGATGCCCCCGGCAGGACCGGGAGCCAGACTCAGGCGAGCTCCCGACTCGGTGGTGGTGTAGGTGTTCTGGAAAAAGGACTCCCCGGAGAGGAGGCTTCTCTTCAATCCCTGAAAAACTCCTCCCCGAGTCGAGGTTTCCATCTGGATGGCGGGATCCATCCACGCCATCGCTCCCGCCTCGCTCGAAATGGAATCCACTTCATCCAGTTCTACCTCGAGATAGGAGTAACCAGGATTGCAATCAATTTTGTATTTCATCATTACCCCCTTGCCGGTAGCAGCGGACCCAACCGAGCACCAAATCCGCTCGCATCATGGGTCTGCACCAGCACGCGGCCCTTGCCCTTGAATTTCATCACAAAGCCTTCACCAGCCAAATAAGATTGCAACCACGAACCACCGGCCTTCGAGATGCTGTAGCCGAGAGTCGCCTCATAGGCGACCAGGTGACCGGTATCGATGGTCAATTCGCCATCCACCTCCAGCTCTCGAATTGCTCCAAAAGCTCCCACTAGCAGGGTCCCGTTACCGCTTGCTCTGAGGAAAAAGAGGCTTTCACCACTGAACATTCCACCGAGTCCCTGAAACTCGGTATCCAGTTCCACTTCCCCTCCAGAGGCGAGGAAAGAACCTCCTGCGGTCATCCACTCGGTAACGCCATCGAGCTCGATGGTCTTCACCTCGCCAGGCAGGATGGGTGCAATCCCGACCTCGCCTGGCAAACCATCGGTTGTCGAGTAGGTCGAGAGGAAGAAGGAGTCGCCGCTGAAGAGGCGTTTGACACCCGACATCAGCCCCCCACCCTTCTTGGCGCGGGTCGTGACATCGATGTCGACATTGCCCGAAGCGCGGACCATCGCGCCCGATTCGCTCAGGACGTGATCACCTGAGTCGAAGTGGATCAATGCCGACTGAAAGGCACCCTGTTCGAGAATCTCGAATTTCATCGTGGTTATCCTCTCAGAAACGGAGTGATCCACCCCGCTGTGCCGGCAAGATGTCGAGTCTGTAACCAGATCCGTCCTCGACCTGAAAAACGCATCACCAACCCCTCACCGGAAAAGAGCGTGCTCTTCAGTCCACCGGCGGTCCCCAATCTCCAGTCGAGGGTGTGCTCCCAGGCGAGCACGTGGCCATTGTCGACCACCAGTTCTCCATCCAGTTCTTTCTCCACCACAGCACCGTAGGCACCAAATAGCACCTCGCCGTGACCTGCGGCTTCGATGAAGAAGGCTCCTTTGCCGCTGAAAAAGGCCCGGAAACCACCGAAACGAGTTTTCAGACGAACTCCTTCGGTACAGGCGGTGAAGGCCCCGCCAGAGATCAACATCCCTTCCTGCGTCACTGGAGTTTGCACCAGGGTCCCAGCCATCGCGTGACTGAGGGCCAACTGGCTCGGTCCACTGGCGGAAAAGTCGGTGATGAGAAGGGAGGTCCCACCCAGAAATTTACGCGCCAGGGAAGTGGATATCCCTCCCATCAAGCGCGCCTTCAGTCCGATGGGCCCCTGCATCCAGTTCATGGCCCCGGAGGCGGCGCGGATGCGCTCTCCCGATTCCAGCTGAACCCGTGCCTCACCAAAATCTGGATTTCCATCCAGTTCGATTTGCATCAGCATTCCCTTCCGTGCAAGACAACGAGTACCACACGGTAATCGTGCCCCGGCGCCGACCAGGTCGCAATCCCTCACCCCGAGGTTCTTCATCAGCGGGCACTGAACGCAACACCAGATGCCGTTCTATCGGCCCGGGACCACGACCCCATCTGTCTCCGGCTCTCTGATGCGAATGCGATAGTAAGACCACAAGGCGACCACTAATCCCAGTACGGCGGAGACGATCACCACCCAGAATTGGGGAAGCAGGGTCTGCTCCAGCAGCAACATGGTGCCAGTGATGATCCCGGCCAGCCCACCAAACAGGAATCGTGATCGCCAACCCCAGGAAGCCAGCGCCAGGGTCGCCGCAACAGCAGCGAGATAGAGTCCTACAGCTCGCCAACCGACCAGATCGAGTCCGTAATAGACCCATTGCCCCGGCTCTGGAGTTTCGATGATCCGGGCCACGTCGGTGGCGTAGAACAGCAGTCCACCGAGGATGTGAAAGGGTGCGATCCATTCGAGGATCTTTGCACCGCGACGCAAATCGAGACTCTTGCTGTGCTCGCAGATCCACATGACGGCGATGAAGACAGCACCATTGATGGCGTAAGCGAAGAAGGTCAGGTGTCGATCCGTCACCGGCTCAATCAGCTCGAGAGGTCCACCCACATGGGCCAGGGCATCGAGAGAAAGAACCACTACCAGCAGTACCAACAGGTGGAACGGAAGCGCCCAACGCACTCTCCCCCTTCGCTCAAGCTGGAGTCCAAAAGGCAACAATAAAGCCAGAGGTAAAAACGCAACTGACTTCCAACCGTCGTTGTTCCAACCCAGGTAATCGAAGACAAGCAGCAGCGACAAGTAACTCGCTGCGATGAGCACGGTCGTCGTCCAGGCAAAAGCAGTCATCCGCAACTGACGCAGGGCAAACAGCGACAGTGCCATGCTGACCAAAGTTGCTGCCAGCAACTGCTGGTTGGTGACATCGTTGCCACCCAGTAGCTGCTGGACATCAGGCGGTACCACCGCCAACCAGGAAAAGCTCCGTAGCAGAGCGATCATCGTCGGAACCAGAGCCAGTACCGCTGAACTGAGGAACACCGCCGAAACCATCTGATCCTTGTGGCGACGAGCGAACTCTCCGGCTCCGATCAGTAGAAAACAGATGGTGGTCGGCGCCAACCAGCGCGCCAGGTCGCCAGGATCTTCCTTGAATGGATAGAAGGCGAACAATGCCGTCGCCATGACACCGAGCCATGCTCCGGCGTAGAGCAAGATTTGCTTGAGGGTCAAGCTGCGAGCATCGGCGATCCAGTGATCCTCTTCCTCGATGATTCGCCGGTATACCAGATCGAGACGGTCTTTCTCATCCTCCGAGATCAACCCCTGATGGCTCCACTCCTCTAGATTCTCGCCATGCCGGGAGATGTTGCGTTTCAGGATGTCGCTGTAGAGAGCAGGACGAAGACGAATCGAATCACCCGTCAGGTATCGGCGTAAATCCTCGTGAACTTCCTTGGCACTGGGACGATCATCAGGATTCTTGGCGAGACAAGCGAGGCAGATCGCCTGGAGGTCGGTATCGATGGTGCTATCGATCCGGCGCGGGAAGGTCGGTTCGTGAGAGACGATCCCATCGAAGATCTCCGAGACGGTCTCGGCATGGAAGGGCGCCTCACCGGTAAGAATCCGGTACATCAGGCTGCCAAAGGAGAACAAATCACTGGCCGGTAGCAACGCTTCGCCAGCGACCTGTTCCGGGGAAGCGTACAGCGGGGTCCCTTCGAACAGACCCTTCTGACGATCCTCCTCCTCTTGACTCGATACGGCCAACCCGAAGTCGAGCACACACACTTCCAATTCCGGCGTGACCAGAACATTCTGAGGTTTCAGATCGCGATGGATGATGCCCTGGGAATGGGCGACTCGAAGTGCTCGAGCCACTTCCGCCAGCAGTTTTGCCTTCTGTGACCCGTTTAACGCCGCAGCAACACGGTCGATGGAATGACCCTCGATCAGTTCCATGACGATGGCGGACAGATCACCTTCTTCCACCAACGAGTGGATGGTAACGATGGCCCGATCTCCCAACGCTGCCGCCCGACGTCCCTCGGCCAGGATTCGAGCACGTCGCGATTCTGCCGTACCTCTTCGCAGAACTTTGATGGCAACAGCCCGATCAAGAGTCTCGTCCTGAGCGCGGTAGACGGTACCGAGTGCCCCACTGCCGATGACGTGATCGATGCGGAACCCAGGGATGGTAGGAATCTGATCTTCTTCATCGGCAACCCCACCGAGAATCGCCAGCGTTTCGATGGAAGAGGTGATGCGTGTTCGAATCTCTGATCGCAGATCTTCCGGCTCTACGGCAAGGAACTGATCGATTTCGATCTGGTCACCGCGATCACGCAGATCGAGAAATCGGACCAGAGCTTCTTCGATGGCACGCTCTCGCCGGGCATCATGTTGATGAGGGTCAGGATCGATAGACATCGTTTACGTTTCCTCCCCCTCTTTCTGGTCATCCAGAAGTCCGCTGATCTCTCCACGACGAACCTTCTCCACATATCCAGAGAGGCGTGCCACCGCTCTGTGAAATCGCATCCGGCTCGCATCTGACGAGATGCTCAGTGCCTTGCCAATCTGCTCAAACGACTCCTTCGACCACAGGCGACGCAAAATGATGTCGTGGCTCTCGTCGTCGACCAACTCAAGAGCGAGATGAACCAGTGCCGCATCTTCATTGAACTGGGCAGCAAAACTGGGGCGATCTCTGCTATCCCCCGCCGACGGAGCCAACAGCTGACTCTCTCCCGGCCAGCGCACCTCGCGTTGCATCGCCCGTAACTGGGCACTGTGATGGTCGTGACGACCCCGGATCGCATTCTCCACGATGCGAGCCAGCAACGCGCGAAGATGCTGACCATCCTTGATGACGGTACGGGGCGCATACTCAAGAAAATCGATCAACGTCTGCTGGACCAGATCCTGGGTCTCTTCCCGAGCCCGCAATTGCTGGCCCAGTCGCTGCCGTACCCGCTGCTCCACCCACGGCATGACATGACGTAGAAGTTGCTCCAGGGCCTCGCTGTCGCCCTCTTTCCAGCGTTTCAGATACTCGGATGTGTCCTGAGGATTTTCTCGCATCTCCTTATCATTCAAACAGATAGGACTGCGGCTGTCCATTTCCAGAAAACCCTGTTCGGTGAGTCCAGGAATGCCCCTCATCAGTATAGAGGACCACCTCTTGAAACACGCTACGACCAATATCGAGCGTTCAGAAAGGAAATGAGCCATGAGAAACATGTTCCTGCTACCTCTGGCACTGCTACTGCTGATCGGCTGTGACGTCAAGATCGACAAGAAAGCCATCCTTCTCCGCTACGATACCGTCACCGACACTCTGGAAGGAGTCGGTATCAATGAAGGAATCTCAGCCAGTAAGGATGAAAAGGTCGATGCGGCCTGCGAGATCATCATCAAATGCCTGGAGGGGCAACGTCACCTCCAGTTTGGTCCCTTCTCCCGCGTCAACTTCGATAAAGATGATTTTTCCAACGACCCGGAAATGAGATGGGCCAATCATCAGGTCCACCTCGATTCAGCTCAGATCTATCTCGATGGTGAAGATCGTCTCTCTGGCGTGCAACGTTTTCATGTCAGGCAGTTCTCCCAGGTTCTCTCGATCCTGAACACAAAAATTCATCAGAGTGTCCTGGATGAAGTTCGTGACCGGGACCCCGATGCACCCATCGCTGAAAATGAGCTCGATCAACTGAGCATCGATCTGATGGTGCGATCTGCAATGAAGAGGACTCCCTGGTTGCGCCTCGATGGCAGCGAACTCGTTGGAGAAATACCGATGTCCGCAGAGTACTGGGAAAAATTTCGAAGGATTATTTTTGATGCGTCCCGGACAGAAAAACCCCACTTTTTTGTCACATTGGTACAACTGATCACTCAGATGAGTGAACTGCATTGGGAATGTAATGCGCTCCACTTCCGACTCGGCGGCCTGATTGACGACGTGATCTACCTGCAAGAGGATCAGGATCTGGTGTACGACGACAGCTTGCTGCAGGCACTGGAAGAAGCCGGTTACCACACCAATCCCGACATCGACGAGATCAGTGTACGTAGCTGGCTCCACCCGGAAGGGCAGCCGACACAGCAGAAGTGATGAGGATCTCCGAGCCAATCTGCACGGGGTAAGAAGAACACGGTGCAGTCCGCTTCGAGACGGGTACCTTTCGTAATCCCCTGGATGAACAGGTCCGGGGCTCGATAGGATCCTGCTCGGAGAGGACCGCACCGTTGCCTTTAGCAGATTCGATCACTACTGAACGACTCCTGCTTCGTCGCTGGAGCGAAGATGACCGCGATCCGTTCGCCGAGATGATGGCCGACCCCGCGTTCAATCGTTACATGCCCGGTCCCTTTGATCGTGCCGACAGCGATGTGATGGTCGACCGCTTCCAGGAGAGGTTCGAGGTCGATGGCTTCTCGATGTGGGTGGCGGAGTTGCCCGGGGAGGCTCTTTTCATCGGCTGTGTAGGCCTGAACATCCCACGCACTCTCCTTCCGTGCGGTCCCTGCGTAGAAATCGGCTGGCGAATCTTGCCCCGATTCTGGAACCACGGCTATGCCACCGAGGGAGCACTGGCGTTGCTGCGATTCGGATTCGAGGAAGTGGGACTCGAAGAGATTGTCTCCTTCACCGTCGCCGACAACCTCGCCTCTCGCCGGGTGATGGAGAAGATCGGTATGGTTCATGACCCGGATGGAGACTTTGAACATCCGGGCCTCGAGCCGGGTCACCCGCTGCGTCCCCACATCCTGTACCGGATCAAACGGCCTTGAGTTGATCAGGCCCTGACCAGTTGTAGCGCTTTTTCGATGGAGGCAACAATCCGTTGATTCTGGTCGGGAGACTTCACTGCCGTACGCAAGGCATGAGATCCCAGCTGGCTTCCCATGTTGCTGGCATCTCGAAGATGCACTCCCAGCTGGCGGCACCTATTCGTCACCTCTGCAGCAGTGGGACCCTTGTCAGGAAGGAAGGTAAGCAGAAAGTTAGCGACACCAGGAATCACCTCCAGACCCAGTTGTTGTAGATCTCGACTCAACTGGTCCCTGGC
>Ga0310342_100000415_pt1 | contig 23737 bp, 17 predicted proteins | sample S15DNA20500_MG_FD_206155 | JGI IMG/M metagenome (GOLD analysis project Ga0310342, IMG submission 206155) | Marine microbial communities from station ALOHA, North Pacific Subtropical Gyre - S1503-DNA-20-500_MG | ecosystem: Environmental > Aquatic > Marine > Oceanic | place: Pacific Ocean: North...
GACTTTTTTCGAGTGCCGCCAGTGAATTGTTCCATCACGAAGCGCCACGCAGAGCGCCTCATCTCCTCCGAGCAGGTAGATCGTGTCCCGGGTCACGATCGGAGAGGCGGCCCCCCGGCTCTTGCGGGCTATATTCCAGAGCGGCCTGGCTTCCGTCGGGCTGAGCTGGTATGCGACCAGTCCCAGCTTGTCATCGTTGGTGTGCAGGACGGCGATATCTCCGGAGATGACGGGGCTCGATGCTCCACCGCCATTGCTTGTCCAGGCGATCTTGCCGGTCTGTGCATCGACACAGGTGAAACGCTTTCCATCGCCATTGACCAGGACGTAAGTTTTTTCTCCGTGCTTCCAGGTGGCAGGAGAGGAATCTCTGCCGCGCACCTGTGGTTGTTCCCAGAGGAGTTCACCCGTTTCCTTCTGGAATGCCACCAGGTGCCTTGCGAGGACAATCGCCTTGTCACCGGTAACGACGAAGGAGGAGGGGCCTCCTCCCTTCGGCAACTCGGTTTTCCAAAGCCGCTTGCCGTTGTTGCGCTCGACGCAATGTGCGTGGGTCGTTCCCAGGAAATAGACCTTGCCCTGGTGGACGCATGGGGTACTCGATCCGGTTCTCTCTTCAAGTTTTCCCTCGGCGCTGTATTTCCAGGCTGTCTTGCCGTCCTCGAGGTTGATGCATAAGAGGACGTCGCGTGCCGCATCGAGTGTTACAGGAATAGACCGCCGGGCCCGCTGCCGTAGTTTTTCCGGGATCCCGTTTTTCTCGAACCAGTCTTCGAGGCTTTTTTCGCTGGGAAATTGGTGATCCTGAACGGCGTTGAATTTTTTCAGGATTGCCAGGGGAGTGGCGGCAGGGCCGTCTTTCAGGCGGCGGGAGACAGCATTCTTCCAGCTCCGGTTTTTTTCGCTGAGATTTTTTTCGAGCCAGGAATCGATCCTGTCTTCGAGGGCCCGGCCAAGAAGCTTCGGGGGGAGCTCCACCCGGGTCTTTTCCATCGCTGCAAGCAGGTCGGGGGGCATCATCTCCTGGTCAAACCAGTTGAGCCTCCTGAGGACGTCCTTGCTGATACGCCGATGGGGTATCTTTATCTCTGATCTCCAGTTGATGTAGAGAAAGGCCTGCTCGCCGGCGATCACGGGGCTTCCATAGCCGCATTTCTGGGGAAAGGTTTCGCTCTCCCAGGAAATGCCGGGTCCCTTGCTTGCCCAGGATTCAGCGATAGGCACAGAATTCCTGATAACCCCGGTACGGTTGCTGCCTCGCCACTGTGAAAAATCATCGGCCTGGGCCGCAGCGGCCAGGGGCAACAAAAAAGTTCCGAGGATGGGCAGGAGTATTTTCATGTCAGCAGATCGTGGATGACCTCTCCATGCACGTCCGTCAGGCGGTAGTCGCGGCCGGCGTGACGGTAGGTCAGGTGCTCGTGATCGAGCCCGAGGATGTGGAGCAGGGTTGCATGGAAGTCATGTACGTGGACCCGCTTGTCGGCCACCGCGATGCCGTGCTCGTCGGTGCTGCCGTAGTCGAGACCGGCTCGGGTGCCGCCGCCGGCGAACCAGGAGGCGAAGGCCTGGTGATGGTGTTCGCGCCCGGGGTGCTTGGCCTCCTCGTGGTAGGGGGTGCGGCCGAATTCGGTGGTCCAGACCACCAGGGTGTCATTGAGCATGCCGCGCTGCTTGAGGTCGGTGAGCAGGCCGGCGATGGGCTTGTCGACGTTGCGCGCCAGGGGGCCGTGGGCATTCATGTTTCCATGGGAGTCCCAGTTTCCCGAGGAGCCCGTGTCGATGAGTTCGATAAAGCGTACGCCTTTTTCAGCCAGCCGTCGGGCCATGAGACATTGCCAGCCGAAGCCGGAGGTCTTGCCGCGTTCAATTCCATAGAGGGCGAGGGTCTTGTCGGTTTCTCCCGAGAGGTCGAAGAGCTCCGGCGCCGCCTGCTGCATTCCGAAGGCAGTCTCGAAGGAGCGGATCCTGGCATCGAGAGCCTGGTCCAGCTCGCGTTCCTCGAGGTGTTTACGGTTCAGCTCCGAGATCAGGTCGAGCTCGAGCCGCTGCTGGGAGGCGGTGGAGGCGCGGCGCTTGAGGTTGGGTACAGGGTTCGCTCCCGGGGTGATCCTCGTTCCCTGGTGTGAGCCCGGCAGGAAGTCCGATCCCCAGGTCTGGCCGCCAGCGTAGGGCTCTTTCGGGGCGATCACCAGGAAGGATGGCAGGTCGCGGTTCTCGGTGCCGAGGCCGTAGCTGACCCAGGAGCCGAGGCTCGGGCGGGCGAAGGTCCAGGAGCCGGTGTGGATGCCGAGGGTCGCCTCGTAGTGGTTGGTGTGGTTCGATTCCATCGATCTCACCAGGCAGATGTCGTCCATCACCTCCCGGATATGGGGGAAGAGGTCGCTCACCATCGCCCCGGTGCGCTTGTTGGGCTTGAATTTCCAGTCAGGCCTCTTCAGGTAGCGGGTGAAGTTGCCGAGCTTACCCTGCCAGTTATCGACGGTGATCTTCTTTCCATGTTGCTCGAAGAGCCGGGGCTTGTAATCAAAGCTGTCAACGTGGGAGACCCCTCCGGTCATGTAGATAAAGATCACGTTCTTTGCCCGCGGCGCGAAGTGCGGCTTCTTCGGCGAGAGTGGATCGAGCCTTCCCGGGGCTGTGCCCCGGGATTTTTCCGCGGCCCTGCTCTCCTCGGCAAGCAGGGCCCCGAGGGCCAGGGAGCCGAAGCCGCCCGCCGCACGGGAGAGCGCCTGTCGCCTGCTGTAGAAGTTTTCTGTTTGCATGGAGGTCATTTTATTACCAGGGGCTCAATCGAGGTAAATGAATTCATTACTGGCGACCAGGACCCTGAAGAGGGCTTCAAGGGCGCTTTCGTCCGTGTTTCCGAGGGTTTTTTCGTAGCTCTCCAGGAAGGAGGAGAGCCGGGCCCTCTCCAGTTTTCCCGGTGGTCGTCCCAGCAGCGATCTGCAGGCACGCTCAATCTGCTCTCCACGGTCATTGGTGAGAGCTGCCAGCTTTTTTGCATAGGCTCTGGCGTTCTGATGCACAAATTCAGAGTTCATGAAGAAGAGAGCCTGGGTGGGAACGGTTGTCTCTATTCTCGAGGCCGTGCTGGCATTGGTGTCGGCTCCATCGAAGATCGCCAGGAAAGGATGCCGGCTGATCCGCTGTGTCATCAGGTAGACGCTGCGTTTCTTGACGGGATAGACCGCGCGGAAGGGAGCGTGCTGGGAGAAGGACCAGCTTCCGGAGCTGGGAAAAGGATGCGCTTCGCCCATCCTGGTGTCCAGCTCACCTGAGAGAAAGAGAATGGAGTCGCGTATCGACTCGGCATCGAGCCGTCTTCTCGGGAAACGCCACAGCAGGCGATTTTCGGCATCAAACTCAGGTGCGGCTTTGGCCGGAGTGCTTGATTGCCTATAGGTTTTCGAGAGCATGATGAGCCGGTGCATGGCCTTGACGGACCAGCCCGATTCGATGAAGCGGCTGGCGAGCCAGTCGAGGAGCTCGGGGTGGGTAGGTCTCTCTCCGCGCGCTCCGAAATCATTCGGCGTGCGCACCAGTCCCCGGCCGAAGTGATGTTGCCAGAGCCGGTTCACCATGACCCGGGCCGCCAGGGCGCTGCTTTTGCCGGTGATCCACTCCGCCAGCTCCCGGCGTCCGCTCTCTTTCCCCTCTGCGGGAACCGGGTCACCGCCGAGGACCTCGAGGAAACGTCTTGGAACGATGTCGCCCTCCCTGGCCGGATCTCCCCGTTTCTGCACCCTGGCATCCTTCCCCTCTCCATCGACCACCGCGTAGGCGCGTCCGTAGGGTTGGCGGCTGTTGAGCAGGCCGAGCTCGTTCTCAATCCGCTTCAGCTCAATCTCGGTGGCGGCGAGCCGTTCCTGCTCGCCGGGGGCCGCGCTGGGGAGCTCATCAAGCGGCCTGGCCGAGGTCAGCATGCGGACCTGCTTTCTGCTCCCCTCGGGATCCGTCTCGATGATGTACCAGGTGTCCTGGTTGCCATGGCTGTCTGAGTGCGGGTTTCCCTTGCCTTTTTCGAGCAGGTCGTCAACCAGGTCTTTTTCCAGGTCCCAGGACCGCTTTTCTCCCGCGGCCTCTTCAATTACCAGCTTGGCCCTGGTGAGATCACAGCCATGGTGGACCTTCGGGAGCACGGTCAGGCAGATGAAGTCGTTCTTGAGGACCCGGGGCTCGTTCTCACCTGCCAGGGAGAAGCTTTCCGATTTTCCCGTGCTGAGAGAGCCGGAGGCCAGGGTGCGGGCTCCCGCTCCGTGAAGATGGTCGAGTCTCCAGGCTACGCTGTCACCGCAATCGTGCGAATCGGCGAGCGACCCGCTGATTCGTACGGGACCCTCCACGGGGCTCCTCCAGGCGATCGCCATCCCGTTTTTCAGATCGGGATGGACCTGTACACTGCCCGGGGCAGCGGTCCCCGGGATCATTACTGTCCGTCGGGTGGTGTTGACCAGCAGTGATGGAAGATCGTTGGGAGAGCTCCAGGCGAAGAAGCCCTTTCGTCCATCCGCGTTTTCTTTCGCCTTTGACAGGAGGCGGTCTTCTATCCAGCCTGTGTGGAGGGTTCCCGGCCTGGGTTCGGCAACCCTGTCGTGAAGCTCCGCTATCGGTGTTTTTCTCAGCAGGGCGTTGTCGATATCCCTGGCGGGCTTGTCGCCTGCGAGGTGGCCATACTTGTCGACGAAGAAGATGTCGATGATTCCATCCCAGGCCTTGCGAAACGCTTTTCCCTCGAGGCCTACAAGCTCCCCGGGGGAGCTTCCGACAGCGGCGCTGTAGCTCCTGGCCTCGAGGTCCAGGGTGATCTGGAGGTTATACCAGGTGTTGAGGGCGAGCTTGCGCGCCATGTAGATCTTCTCGCCGTCACGAGCGTAGAGTTCATCCGCTGTAGCGAAAAATTCCACGGCGGGCGAGGTGCCGGGGCCGTGGCCGATGTAGAAGCGGTAGCTGCCATTGCCTGTAGCTGGGGCGGCGGTATGCCGGAAGTCGATATTGAAGTAGAGCTTCCCGGCCTCCTTGCCGGTCAGGGGTTTTTCCAGGAGCTGTCCGAAGTGGTTGTTCTGGTCGTCCGCCGGCAGCCTGACGCCTCTCTCGCCCGGGTTGTAGACATGGGCAAAGGGACTCTGGGCATCTTTGGAGACCTTCGTTCCGGCGCCTGATTTCCAGGGGCCGGAGGGGGGCTGCCCGGGCTCGTGCAACTCGAAGCCTCCGTCCTTGAAGGAGGCTCCCTTTCCGGATAGAAGGCCTGTTCGTTCACTGAGGAGCTCTCTCTTGCGGGTCTCGAGCTCGTCCTTCCTCCTCTTGCGGGCCTCGTCGAGCCGCTTTGCCTCGAGGGCCGGCACCAGCGGCATCATGCGGCGCCCCTTCTTGGTCTTTTCATCGCCAGAGAGTGAGTAGATGGTGCTGGAGAAGATGCCGTAGAGGGCGTAGTAGTCTTCCATGGTGACGGGGTCGTATTTGTGGTCATGGCAGCGGGCGCAGCCGAGGGTCAATCCCAGGGTGGCCTGTCCCAGGGTATCGATGGTGTCCTGTAGGGTGAGATAGTGCTCCTCCTCGATCCCGAAGCCGAAACGCCGGGAGACCGCGAGGAAGCCGGTCGCTGTGACGTGGTCCGCGTAGATATCCGGTTTTCCATCGGCCGGGGCCAGGAGATCTCCGGCGATCTGTTCGCGCAGAAACTGGTCGTAGGGTTTGTCGGCGTTAAAGGATCGGATGACGTAGTTGCGGTAGCGGTAGGCCAGCGGCACAGGGTAGTCCGCCGTCTCACCGGCGCTGTCAGCGTAGCGTACGACATCCAGCCAGTGCCTTCCCCAGCGCTCGCCGTAATGGGGAGAGTCGAGGAGGCTGTCGATAAGGCTCGAGTGGGCCCCGGAAGAGTCATCGGCGAGAAAAGCGTTGATCGCCTCGTCGGTCGGGGGCAGCCCTATCAGGTCGTAGCTCGCTCGCCTGATGAACGCTCTTTTTTCCGACTTTGGCGCGTGCTCGAGGCCGCGCTCGGTGAGCCCTGACAGGATGAAGCTGTCGATGACGGAGCTGTTCGATGAATTTTTTATCTCCGCCGCGACTGAGAGCGGCAGGAAGGACCAGAACCGCCTGTCTTCTTCGGTGATCGGTCCCCGGCGTATCGCGGCCGGCTGGGTTTCTTTTCCCGTTGGCCACGCGGCGCCTCCATCGATCCAGCGCTTCAGGGCGCTGATCTCGTGGCTCGCGAGCTTCTTTCGCGGAGGCATCTTGAGCTTGCCCGCTTGCAGGACGGCCTGGTAGAGGCGGCTCTTCGCGGAGGAGCCGGGAACAATCACAGCGCCGTTCTCTCCGCCTTTGAGCAGGGCCGCGGCAGAGTCCAGGCGAAGGCCGGCTTCCTGTTTGCGTTCTCCATGACATTTCTGGCAGCGTTCTACGAAGAGAGGGCGGATGTTTTCTTCAAAGAAGTCGGCATCGGCTGCCGCGGCGGGGCGAAGCAGGAGAACGAGGCTGAGGGCTAATAGGGCTTTGATGCGCGTCATCTGGATCTCTACCTGCTCTGGCTGTGGTGAAAACGCATTTTAGCTCTAAGGGATTCGGGGTTCATCCCATTATTCGTTTCGTCAGGAGGTTGCTTCTCAGTTACAAACTAAGGCCAATGTCCCGGAGGCGCTATCCATGAATCTGCTTAGAGTCGTTCTGCTGACTTTGCTGTCCTGCTGCGCGTTTGCCGCAGACAGGCCCAACATCCTGTTTATCTACACTGACGACCAGTCGCATCGCACCGTCAGCTGCTACCCGGAGGCCTACGAGTGGGTGAAGACGCCGAATATCGATCGCCTCGCGAAGCAGGGCGTTCGTTTTACCCACGCCTACATCGGCACCTGGTGCATGCCTTCGCGGGCGACCATGCTCACCGGTCGCCACCAGTACGGTGTGAAGTCCATGCGCATGGAGGGGCGCTATCCCGCCAGCACCTACGATGCGAAGGAGTGTCCCTTCTGGCCGAGCGTGTTTCGGCGGGAGGGCTACCAGACCGCGCAGATCGGCAAGTGGCATACCGGTGTGGATACCGGGTTCGGGCGCGACTGGGATTACCAGGTGGTCTGGAATCGCCCCCGCCATCCTGCCAATGCGGGTAATTATTACGGAGAGCAGTTGATCGAGATCAACGGCAAGCCGGCCGAGAAGGTTTCCGGCTACACAACCGACTGGTATACCGATCGGGCTGACGAATACATCCGTGGAAAACACCGTGAGGAGAAGAAGCCCTGGTATCTCTGGCTCTGCTACGGTGCGGTGCATGGACCTTATACCCCGGCACAGCGGCACCAGGCGGCCTACGAGGGCGTTCGGGTTCCGGTGCCGGACGATATTTTTCCTCAGCGCAGTGGGAAGCCGGAATACGTTCGTAAGCGCAACACCTGGGTGCGCGGTAAAGATGGGAATCCCGAGCTGAACTCCGCCCGGAAGCTCCGGACGGTGAAGAATATGCCGTTGCATGGAAACGGCCTGGACGGCTGGGTGAGGCAATACCACCAGGGTGTCCTGGCGATTGATGAGGCCGTGGGGCGGCTGCTGAAGACATTGGGGGAGACAGGCCAGGCTCGAAACACCCTGGTGGTTTTCGCCGCTGACCAGGGGATCGCCTGGGGGCAGCATGGCTTCCAGCAGAAGGTTGCACCCTATGATGCGAATATCCGGGGACCGCTGATCATGAGTTTCCCCGGGGTGATCCCACAGGGAGGCGTCTGTCCCTCTCCGGTCGGTGGGACTGACCTGCCACCGACCTTCTTCGCCTTCGCCGGCCTGGAGCTGCCGTGGAAGATGCATGGTCACGACCTTACACCTCTCCTGAAGCGGCCCGGCCTGGCCTGGGAGTATCCCGCCCTGACGATTCTCACGGGCCAGTCCTTCGGGGCCGACACCGACAGGGTCCCTGTCGACCCTGCCAGGCTCTACGCCACGGCGAAGGTGCCGTGGTGGGTTTCGCTGGCGGAGGGAAGGCACAAGTACATCCGTACCCTGGTCAAGGGGGAGGTCGAGGAGCTCTATGACCTCGGGAAGGATCCCGGGGAGCTTCAAAATCTCGCATTGGTGCCCGCCCATCGCTCGCGCCTGCTGAAGATGCGGGCGGCGACGATCTCGGAGCTGAAGCGGACAGGGGCCTCGATGGCCGATTCGCTTCCGGCTGTCGGCACTCCCGAGTGAGCGGACTCACTGGCGGTGTTGTTGACAGGAACCGCCCGAATATAGAGATGGTATCCCCGGCAGGACTCGAACCTGCTACCTGCGGTTTAGGAAACCGCCGCTCTATCCAGATGAGCTACGGGGACCCATTAACGAGGATTGGAGAATAGCTTACGCCGAAAGCCAGCGCAATGATGCGTCTGCTTGGTACCGTCGTCAGGTTCATCTGGTATACTCCTCGACCATGACGGGGGCGCTCGAAAACGGAATCCGGTTTATCTATTTTGACTGTGGGGGGACCCTGCTCACGGTGCGGCCGTCGGTTGGGTCGATCTATTCGCTCCGGGCCGCTGCGCATGGTTTCAGTGTCGAGGCCGACCTGCTCGATGAACGGTTTCGCCAGGCATGGAACGATTCCAAGGAGCGTGCACGACAGAGGAATTACGTCTGCTCCGATGAGGTTTTACGTGCTGAGTGGTTGCGGATCGTCACAGACACTTTCGGCGAGGCCATCGCGGAGGAGGAGATCGGGCCTGTTTTTGCGGACCTCTACGAGTACTTCGTCGCCCCCTCCGCCTGGACGCTCGACCCCGCCATCCGTCCCCTGTTGGGGAGATTGCGCGGGCAGGGACTCGGCCTCGGAATTCTCTCCAATTGGGATCGTCGCCTGCGGCGGACCCTCGAGCAGCTCGAACTGCTCGAGTTCTTCGACCAGGTAGTCATTTCCAACGAGGTAGGGTGGGAGAAACCCCATCGGGAAATTTTTGAGTTGGCTATCGAAAAAAGCGGTTGTGGGGCTGAAAACATCCTGCATGTGGGGGATTCAATGGAGGCGGATATATTACCGGCCACTGAGCTCGGATTGGCGGCTCTATGGGTGGACCGGCAGGGCTTCCGCCAGCAACCGCCAGGGGGAGTTTTTCGTTGTGAGGACCCTGGAGAGCTTACCGAAAGCGAATGGGACAACCTGTTGAAGAGTTATAAGTAGCTTAAAAAATTAAACTTAGATCCCCATTCGTTGGAACCGTAACTTTTGCTTACGGCGGGGAAGTGAAATAAAGTTGCAGGGCCCCCAAGGGGGTACTAAAAATACTACAGTGTCCAAGATGACCTACCCCTAAGCATTCTCGCCAAGTGTTTATTGCTCTGCTACGTTCTATCCATCTTGGGCACTCTTTTTTTATTCCCATGTATTAGCTCGTGCCTGGAGCGAGCTTTGTACGAGTCCCTATCCTCTTATGGCAAAGAAAGATAGGTTAGGGCGGAAGGTGGATAATTGGGCAGGATCCACTTGCCGGTCTGCACCCTCCGGGAGGTTTTCGGCTTCCAGCTACAGCGCGGCAGCTGTTTTTACTCTCAAAGCGGTGCCTGTAGCGCAAATTACAGCACGAAAAGGCTTGTTTGAGCCGAAATAAAAAAGGCGGGCCGGCCTGGTTGTTTGGGTCGAAAGGGTAGGGTTGGAGTTGGGTGAGATAAGAAGGCCGGCCCGAGAGACTAATATCTTGGGGTCAGAGTAGGCCCTCATCAATAAAAACAGCCCAAAAACCCACTGTATTTCTAATTACACAACGATATAGAATTGGCGGATCTTTTTACTCCGTAGCGGCTGCTTCGGAGGCGAAGGCCCGGCTTAGGGTCTTGATTCCCTGTGGGTGTAAGTCAAGTAAGTGCATTTTGTTAGCAGCAGGCCCTGCCCGCTCCTGGGGCGCAGGCCGCGACAGGATTCTCGCGGATTTCCGTCGTAACTCTTTTTTTCCTATTGGTTTGTCATGGATCAGAAGCCTTATCAAATCGGTTTGATCGGTTGCGGGACTGTCGGCGCCGGCGTCCTCGAGCTACTGCATCGCCGCCGGGAAGTTTTCTCAGGACTGCTCGGTAGATCCATCGAGGTCAGCAAGGTCGCGGTTCGAGACGTAGAGAAGACCCGCCACAATGTTTACGGCTTTGTGGAGCCGGATGTCTTCACCGCCGATCCCGGTGAGGTGACAGGCAATCCGGATATTGAGCTGGTGGTGGAGGTCGCCGGTGGTGTCGATCTGCCAAGGCAGTGGATGGTTGATTCCCTCGTGAATGGAAAGGATGTCGTAACCGCCAACAAGGCCGCTCTTGCCTTCCATGGCGAGGAGATCTTCCAGGTCGCCCGGGTCAACAATCGTTGCGTGTACTACGAGGCCAGTGTCGCGGCCGCGATCCCCATCATCGAGATTCTCCAGAACGGGCTGGTCGCCAACCAGATTACCCACCTCAGCGGAATTCTCAACGGTACGTGCAACTACGTGTTGACGAGGATGGAGGAGGCAGGGCTCGGCTATGACAAGGCGGTGGAGGAGGCTCAGCAGAAGGGTTTCGCCGAGGCCGATCCTACCCTGGATGTCAACGGGGACGATTCCGCCCACAAGCTGGCGTTGCTGGCGAGGATCATCACGCACTCCCATGTTCCCGTAGAGCAGATCTTTACCGAGGGGATCGAAGAGATCACCGCCGAGGACATCTCCTTCGCCTCCAATCTCGGATACCGGATCAAGCTGCTGTCTATCGGGTGCCGGCATGAGGATGGGGCCTGGGACCTGCGAGTCCATCCGGCTCTCGTCCAGAAAGACGAGGTGCTGGCCCGGGTTCAGAGAGAGGTCAATGCCGTCCAGGTAAAGGGCGATGCGGTGGGACCCATGCTGGTCTACGGCAGCGGGGCGGGCTCCTTTCCGACCGCTTCGAGTGTCGTCGCGGATATCGTGAGGGCCGCCAAGGGCGATAAGCCGACCATGAATTCGGTGAACGGTCTGTCTCCCCCGATGGTCTCGATCGATGAGGTGACTGTCAGGAATTACATCCGCGTTACGGTTCTCGATCTTCCGGGGGTGCTGGGGCGGGTCACCTCCTTCCTGGGAATGAAGGGCATCAGCATCCAGAGCATGCAGCAGCCGGAGGCCAAGCATGGACAGCCTGTCCCGGTCGTCTTCGTTACCCACAAGGTAAAAGATTCGGTGGTTTCTTCGGCCCTGGAAGAATTGCTTGAACGGACAGATCTGCTCAACGGACCCAGCACCAGGATTCGGATCGAGGACTGAGCCGTCATGACCGATGAAACACGCAAATGCTCCGGCAGGTTATCGATCATCGAGCGCTACAGGGACCTGCTGTCTGTAGACAGCCAGACCCCGATTGTCTCGCTGCAGGAAGGGGATACGCCGCTCTTGCGGGCCATGAACCTGGAGCGGCAATTCGAGAAGTTGACAGGCAGCCCCGCCGAGTTCCAGCTCTGGCTCAAGTACGATGGGGCCAACCCGACGGGCTCTTTCAAGGATCGCGGTATGACCATGGCGATTTCGAAAGCGGCCGAGGAGGGTGCCCGGGGGGTGATCTGCGCCTCGACTGGAAACACCTCGGCCTCGGCGGCCGCCTACGCGGCACGGGCGGGCATCCCCTGCTGGGTGGTTATTCCAGGGGGGAAGATAGCCCTTGGCAAGCTCGCCCAGGCGGTGATGCAGGGTGCCAGGGTGATTGAGATCCCGGGTAATTTTGACGAGGCTCTCGAGATGGTCCGGGCGGCCTCGAGCGAATTCGGCCTGACGCTGGTGAATTCCGTGAATCCCTACCGGATAGAGGGGCAGAAGAGCGTGGCGTGGGAGGTGGTAGACGCCTTTGGTGATACCCCCGATTTTCATTTTCTTCCGGTGGGAAACGCGGGCAATATCACCGCGCATTGGGCGGGCTACCGGGACTATCTCGACAGGGGAGTCTGCTCCCGGTTGCCGGTCATGATGGGTTTCCAGGCCGCGGGGGCCGCGCCCCTGGTGCTCGGCAAGCCGGTGGAGAAGCCTGAGACTCTCGCTACGGCGATTCGCATCGGCAACCCGGCCAGCTGGGACAAGGCCATCGAGGCCCGGGATGAGTCCGGCGGGCGCATCGATATGGTCACCGATGATGAAATCATCGAGGCCTACAGGTTGCTGGCCTCTATGGAGGGTGTCTTCGTGGAGCCGGCCTCGGCGGCCTCGCTCGCGGGGCTTCTCAAGGTCACGAGGGCGGCGGATGCTCCACTCGCGGGCCGTATCGTCTGTACCCTGACGGGCCATGGGCTGAAGGATCCCGACAGGGCCGTCGCCAGCGCCGGCTCTCCGATCCGGGTCGAGGACGGACTGGCTGGACTCTCGCGATTGATCGAGCAGGCCCATGTGCGCTGAGAAAACAAAAATGAAAGTTCGCGTTCCGGCCTCGACATCGAACCTGGGTTCCGGATTCGATGTCGTCGGGCTCGCTCTTCAGATGTACCTCGAGGTTGAGCTCGAGGCTGAGGGGGAGGAGCTGGTTATCGAACCAGAGGGCCTTGGCGCAAGCCAGCTCCCCTGCGATGAGAACAACCTGATCTTCCGCATGATTCGGGAGTACGCCGGCGACGCGGTTCCTGCCGGATTGCGCATCAGGATACGTAACGATATTCCCCTGACACGCGGCTTCGGCTCGAGCGCGGCCGCCATCGTCGCGGGTATCGCTCTGGGCGAGTGGCTCAAGTGCGGAACGCCGCCGGAGCGGCAGGTCGTATTGGAGGCGGCCACCGCCGCCGAGGGGCATCCCGACAACGCCTCGGCCGCTGTGCTGGGTGGCCTGACGGTGAGCGCCGTCATCGATGGACAGGTCGAGGCGACCAGTCTCAGGCTGCCCTACGGTATCGAGATCGTCGTCCTGATCCCCGATCGGGAGATCGAGACGAAGAAGGCGAGAGAGGTCCTGCCCCTGAGTATTCCCCGCTCGGAGGCGGTCTTTAACCTGCAGCGCCTGGGCTTGCTGCTGGCGGGACTCTTCCAGAACAACCGGAGCTATCTCTACCATGGGGTCAAGGACAGGATTCACCAGGGACGGCGCATCCATCTCCTGCCGGCCATGGGCTCTGTCGTCAAGGCCCTGAACGACCATCGAGGCTGCCTCGGGGCCTTCATCAGCGGCGCGGGACCCGCGGTAGCCGCCTTCACCTCTGGCGATGGCCAGAAGCTAGGTGAGCTGGGGGTCGAGGAGTTTTCCAGGGAAGGGATCTCCGCCGAGGCACGGGTCCTGGCTCCTGACTATCTGGGATTGAACTACGATTGAGCTCGGTGGCAGGAGTTGGCATTCAAGAGTTGAAACGATGAGTACCCCGGTCAAGAACACCCCAATCCTGGTACAGAAATACGGTGGGACTTCCGTCGCCACGGCCGATCAAATCCGGTCGGTGGCGAAGCGTGTCGCTGCCCAGAGGCGCCAGGGGAAGGCCGTTGTCGTGGTGGTTTCCGCCATGGGAAAGACGACGGATGAGCTGGTAGCTCTTTCGAGGGAATTGTCGAGCCACCCAGCCAGGCGAGAGATGGATATGCTCCTGCACGCCGGGGAGATCATCAGCGCCTCCCTGCTGGCTATCGCCCTCGAAGAGGAGGGGGAGAGCGCTGTTTCCCTGACCGGCTCCCAGGCCGGCATGATCACCGATGAGACCCACATGCAGGCGCGTATCGAGCAGGTGGAGGGGGAGCGGATCCTGCGTCACCTCACTAGGGGCCGCGTGGTGGTGATCACCGGCTTCCAGGGAGTCTCCCGGCGGAATGAGATTACGACGCTCGGTCGGGGAGGGTCGGATACCAGCGCGGTGGCCTTTGCCGTGGGGATCGGCGCCCGCCAGTGTGAGATCCTGACGGATGTCGATGGGGTCTATACAGCCGACCCCCGCATCGTCGAGAATCCCCAGAAGCTGTCCTGGTGTTCTTATGACGAGATGCTCGAGATGGCGAGTCTTGGAGCGAAGGTGCTCCACTCCCGCTCGGTTGAGATAGCCCGGAAATTCGGGATCGAGTTGATTGTGTCCTCCAGCGCCCAGGAGGCGCTTGGTACCCTGGTATGCTCTTCAGAGAAGGGACGAAAGGAGTTTGGTGAGATGGAAGAAGTACTGATCAGGGGTGTCGCCCACAATGCGGATGTCGCCAAGGTCTCTCTCTTTGGAGTTCCCGATGAGCCCGGTATTGCCGGGAAGGTGTTCGAGGTCCTCGGAGCCCACTCCGTAAATATTCTTCTCATCGTCCAGGCCGAGAGCCATGAAGGCCACAATGACATCTCCTTCCTCGTTTCTTCGGAGATGCTCAGCGAGATCCAGGGTGATCTGGATACTCTCTCCGGGAAGATCGGCGCGCGCAAGGTTATCGTCGACCAGGGAGTGGGGACCGTCTCGGTAGTTGGTGAGGGAGTGCAGCGCGAGAGCGGGATCGCCGGCCGAATGTTCAATGCCCTGGCCGAAGAGGGGATCAACATCGATCTGATCTCGACCTCGAATCTGATGATCAGTTGCGTGGTGGCGGAGGAGTTCCTGGAAAAAGCCGTCCAGGCCGTTCATAGAGAATTTCTGGAATAGGTCTCCTGCCCGTCTCCGGGCTCCACCTGCCCCCTGGGAAGTCCGTCGGTACGTCCGGTTGCCGCTCAATAGGCCATGCGCTCTGTCCACAAGGTCTTCGAAGCGGCCGGGGTTGGCTCGCGCAGCTCACGCCAAAGCGAGGTCGGTGCCCGGTATCCGGTGGAGGATCCTGTCGGAATCCGGAGCTGGGGAAAGAAAAGAAAGGCCGCCGCAGCGTGTGGAAAGTAAAGGTGGGATTGCTGCGGCGGCCGATGACTTCTGAAGAGTGAAGTCATATAGAAAGAGAAGTGATTTGTAGGTTCGGCGTGTTCTGCGCGGGAGGGCAGGTGCCTAATTGATCCATATGTATTCGAGCCTCCAGGCGGCATTTCCTTCGTAGAGGACCTGGAATATTTCTCCACTGTCAACAGTAAGAGAAAAGCCGTGCCGCGGCAGCCTGGGGGAGCGGTCAATCCAGCTTGAGTTGATCTCCACCACCTTGTAGCGCCGCGTTCCCCAGAGCAGGGCCCTGGGCCGGATTTTCCCTCCTTCAAAGAGTACGTAGACTTTTTGCAGAGGCTCACTAATCTGTTCTTCATGCATTGGTCTTCATGATTGGCCTGAAGATCCGGAAGACCAGGGGATGAGGGCTCTCTGTTGGTCTCTAAACTTCCGTTCTCGAGTGCCTGGTAAATAGCTGAGCCGGTTTTCGTGTCAAACCCTCCGGCTCTTTCCCCGTTTACTCCGCCCGTCCATTGAAGGAAAAGGATGGAGACCGTGAGAGAGACTGCCGCATTTTTGCCAGTTTGCTTGTTCGTTCACAGGAACGGGGCGTAATCTCCTCAAATACCACCTGAGGAGGCCTAGTTACTATAGAACGCGCAGTTCTCCTCTCACGAGTCCCACGTATTTTCCAAATACGACGACCTCCTTTCTCTTCTCTTCTGTAATAGTCATCGAGTCAAAGTTCTGATTTTCCGCTTCGAGACGCACGGAGCGCGACTCGTTCGATTCTCCGTCTGAGTCCCAGTACAGCCGCTTGAGGGTTCCCTCTCCCTCGATGAAAACCGCGGCGATCTCACCATTTTCTACGGTTTCCTGGCGGCGCAGGATGACGTAGTCCCCCTCGAGGATTCCCGCCTCGACCATGCTGTCGCCCTCGATCTTCATGGCCACGAGGTCTCCGCTGCCGGAGAACATATGGGGATCGATGGCCAGGTGGGGATGGTTGCCGGCGTAGGGGTCGGCAATATCTTCCGTGCGGGCTTCTATGGGATATCCAGCGGCGATGGAGCCGACGATGGGAAGACCGCTCCGGTCCCCGGGATTTTCTCCCACGATGGACCGGAAGTGAGTCTGGATGATGTTGCCGCTGAAATCGGGTCCGGCAGTCATGGTTTCTTCAGGTGGGGTCGCGGCACGTCTATTTTCCTTAAGCAGGCGGTTCAGCAGTTCCTGGTCGGCGATCCGGATTCCACGGCTCTTGCCGTTCATGGTGATGAGCCCCGCCTCTTTCAGCGCCTTGAGATGCTTTGAGACAGTGGCTGGAGAGCTCAGGCCGACAAGCTTCCCGACTTCGCGGACGGTGGGAGGGCCACCCTGGCGAATCAGGAACAGGATTGCGTCAAGAATCTGCTGTTGTTTCTTTGTAAGTGCCATGCGATCCTCTTCTCTTCTTCTTTGTGAATTTGCGACGGTTTCCGTTACAGTCATGGCAACGGCTTTTGCCGCAGCCGGCACTGGTGACAGTGCGGAAGGCGAACAAGTGTTCGCCATGGACCGCTGAATATAGCGAACAGTTGTTCGCCCATCAAGTCTAATCCCTATATTTTTATAAAATTAGTAATAATAGTAATTTACAACTATAAAAAGGGGGCGAGGTGTGCCGATTCGAATTCAATTTGTCGGGATTCTGGTGGTATTGATGGAGCTCTCTCCTCTTGCGGCGCAGCCCTATGATCGGCCTGTTTCAACCCGTTCGGCGCGTTCTATGGTGCTGGCGAAACGGGGGGCGGTCTGCGCCAGCCAGCCCCTGGCGACCGCGGCCGGGCTGGCCATTTTGCGCAAGGGGGGCAATGCCTTTGACGCGGCGGTGGCTACCGCCGCCGTCCTGAACGTGGTCGAGCCGATGAGCACGGGGATCGGGGGCGACATGTTCGTGCTCGCCTGGTCGGCTAAGGAAAAAAAACTGGTCGGCCTCAATGGCAGTGGGCGCTCGGCCTCCACGGCCAGCGTTGAGAGCTACCGGGCGCTGGGGCTGAACCGCATCCCGACCTTCGGCGCCTACGCGGTGACGGTTCCGGGAGCTTTTCACGGCTGGTGCACGCTCCTGGAGAAGTACGGCTCGTTGCCGCTCGAGGAGATTCTTGCCGATGCGATTCGCTACGCTGAGGATGGGTTTCCCGTCAGCGAGGTCATCGCCGGAAACTGGCAATCGGGAACGAGGCACCAGGGGGTTCCCGAGTTCGCGAAGAACTACCTGGTGCGTGAGGGAGACCGGTGGCGCGCTCCGCGGCTTGGAGAGATTTTCCGGCAGCCGGACATCGGTCGTACCTTCCGCGAGCTTGCCGCCGGCGGCATCGAGCACTTCTATCGCGGCGAGCTGGCCGGGCGTATCGCATCCTATCTCGAATCGAAGGGCAGCCTGATTCGTCTCGACGATCTCAAGAAGCACAGCTCAACCTGGGTTGAGCCGGTCAGCACGGAATACAAGGGCTACAGGCTCTACGAGCTTCCTCCAAACGGCCAGGGCATCGTGGCGCTCGAGATGCTCAACATTCTCGAGGGCTACGATCTGCGCGCGCTGGGCCACAATTCAGCCGAGTACATCCACCTCGTCACCGAGGCCAAGAAGCTGGCCTTCGCCGACCGCGACACCTTCGTTACCGATCTCGATACCAGGAAGCTGCCGGTGGAGACCCTGATTTCAAAAGAGTACGCGGCGAAGATGCGGGCGCGGATCGATCCGAAGCGTGCCAAAAAGTTTCCGCGCTCGACGCTCGAGATCGGAAACGACACCGTCTATCTCTGTACGGCCGACTCCGAGGGCAATATGGTCTCCTTCATCAACAGCATCTATTACGGCTTCGGCTCCGGCCTCGTCGTTCCCGGCACGGGGATCTGCCTGCAGAACCGGGGCGCCCTGTTTCGCTTGCAGAACGATCACCTCAATCGCATCGAGGCCTCGAAGCGCCCCCTGCACACGATCATCCCGGCCTTCGTGACACGGGGGGGGAAACCATGGTTCTGCTATGGGGTAATGGGAGGAGATATGCAGCCGCAGGGGCATACCCAGGTCCTGCTCAACATGATCGAGTTTGGGATGAACCCGCAGGAAGCCGGAGAGGCGGCCCGTGTGTGCGAAGCGGGAGGCCAGGTGCTGGTGGAAGGCGGCGTCTCCGACAAGGCCATGGAGGGGCTGCGAGCCATGGGGCACCAGGTGCGGAGGACGGTCGGCTCCTTCGGAGGCTACCAGGGAATCCTGGTCGACCAGGAAAGCGGGGTGTACCACGCCGCCTCAGACAACAGGAAGGATGGCTGCGCGGCGGGCTATTGAGGGACTCCGGATGAGCCGCCCTGTCGCGGGAAACGGAAAATGAAGCTGCTCCTTTTTTACGTTCATGACTTCTGGATGAAGCCGCACTCGAAGAATCTCGAGGGAGCGGTTGATTGCAGGGACGAGCTTTCGGCCGCGGGCGCCGTGCTGGCCCTCGTACACGCCGAGCCCGCCGACGATGAGCGCAGGGGCAAGGTCGCCACCAAGATGGTGAAGAATATCAAGTGGGTCGCAGGTAAATTCGCCTCTAAACGCGTGGTTCTGCATTATTTCGCTCATCTGGGCCGGGAGAGCGCCGATGCGGAGCTTGCTCGGGAGCTGGTCGAGGCGGTCGCGGAGCGTCTTCGGGGGGTGGATTACGATGTAACGGTCACTCCCTATGGTTATTTTACCGAGTTCAAGCTGCACGTTGCCGGGGAGTCGATGGGAAAGGTCTTCGTCGAGTTCTGAGCCCGCTGTGGCGGTGAAAACCGTTTGAAAGAAAAGCGGCCTCCCGTTTCGCGGGAGGCCGCTTTTCCTTGAATGCCTGAAGCCCGGGGAGCAGCTTTATTCCTTGGCTTCTTCTTTCTCCTCGGCTGCCGGTGCTGCCTCGGCCGCCGGAGCTTCTTCACTGGTGTCCAGAAGGTTCGTGGCTCCGCCGCTGAGAGCGCTCTTGACTACCGTGACGGGGAGGGCGCAGCCTGCGAGACCGATGCCTCCAATGGCCAGGGCGATAATAAGTTGCAGGACGATGAGTTTTCTCATGCAGAGACTCCTTGAATAAAACGGTTTCAGATTGTGTGGCGGGGCCCGCCTCGAGGCGCCAACAGGAGTGTTCCTGTTGAGCCCGGCTGCAGGTCTCGCGTTTCTTCCTCGAATAACGACCGCATGTAAATAAAACATTAAGAGGAAGGGATAGAAAGCAGAAAGATCAAATCCCGCCGATTACCTGTCGCGCCGACCTGGTGAGCCCTATTCCTGTTTTTCGCAGGCCGTTTCTACTCGCGCGAGGATGACCTCCGCCAGGCGGCTGTCGGCTCCCAGGGGCTCACTCACCCTCACGCGAACTCCTTCATGTCGTTCGGCGGCCTCGAGCGCCATGCGCGGAATGTCGTCGGTGGAGTGGCGGCCCGGGGCGAGCATATAGGGCATGACCGTGATGTCGGTGGAGCCAGCCTTGACGCAGGCAGCCACCGCGTCGGCAATGTCCGGAGGAGCGAGCTCCATGTGGGCGGCCTCGACATGATAATCCGGGGCGATGCGTTTCACGAGCCGGGCGATTTCTTCCAGCAGCTCGTTGGCCTCGACTTTTACGCTTCCGTGATCGACCAGGAGAATGGCTTTAGCCGGAGGTGGTCCGCTCATGAGCGACAGGCCGCTGAAGGAGAGGAGTACGGCATCTCAGCGTACCGCCAGCAGCTCTACCTCGAAGATCACGTAGGAGTTGGGGGGGATTCCCATCTTCTTATTTCCGGCCCGGCCGTATCCGAGCCTGGGAGGGATGATGAGCTTTCTCTTGCCTCCGACCTTCATGCTCGAGAGGCCCTCTTCCCAGCCCCGCAGGAAGCGGCCCGCGCCCAGGGTGCATTCGAGGGGATGCTTCTTCTTGTGCGTGTCATTGAATACGGTTTCGTTGGCGAGCCGCCCGATGTAGTGGACCACGGCGGTCTGGCCGCGCTTGGGGGACATTCCCTTTCCCGTGATGAGATCCACATACCGAAGACCGGTGGTCGTCGTGACGACATTCTTGTCCTTGACGATGTAGACGGGTTCGGGAGGAGGCTGGATGGCTGGGCGTACAGGCTCCGGCGGAGCCGGGGCAGCCCGGGTCGCCTTTCGGTTCCCGGCCTCTGGTTTCGAGGCGGGGGCGGCGGAATTGCCGGCCGCCACGGCTTCGGAGACCGCGGACGAAGACTTCGGGGCGATATTCGAAGGTTGCTCACCGCCGACGGCGACCTCTTCGCTCGAGGACCCGCCGCAGGCTGAAAGGAAAAGGGCGAAAACGCAAGCGACGATCGATCTGCTGCTCATCTCTTTCATCTCCTCTTTGCTATGTCTCTCCGGCTTCTGGAGACCCAGGCGCCGCTGCTGCCGTATTCTCATCACTCCCGCATGCGAGTGAAAGGTAACATCAAAGCGGGAACAATTACAGGATCGCTTCGCCCGCAGCTGGTTTTCACTCGCCTGATTCTTTGCCCGCATGGTTCACGCCTGTCTATAATAGAAAGTCGCAGTTGCCTGGTAGCTTCATAACCCGAAACTTGGAACCAATCTGGAATCGAGACATGAAACCCGTCTTGAATAAACCTGCTGTCGCTCTTTTCTGCCTCGCGTCGTCCGTACTCTCTCTCTCGTCGCTTCCGGCGGCGGAGGAGTGGGAGATCGTTCTGCGAGCGAACATTACCTCTGAGTACAGCAAGACACGCCACGATTCTCTCAAGCAGGTCGACACATCGACCCCCAAGGGCCTCAAGGCGATCTGGAATGTCCTGGAGAAGCTCGCGCCGCGTGACCCGCTGCGCTACGACTGGTTCGTCAAGCAGGGTGCCTACGAGGCGCTGATGGCGGCCGAGGGTGAGGACTCTCAAAAGGAAATCCTCAGGGTCCTCAAGGGCAGCAAGTACGAGAACTCCAAGGAGGCGATCATCCACTCCCTGATCTACAAGATTCGCCAGCAGTTTGAGAAGGACAAGGGAGGCAACGAAGAGCGCAAGGTCGAGCATTACAAGGAGCTCCTGCGCCGCCAGCGTGGCATCCAGTATTTCGCCCTGGTTCTGCCGAGCATTCGAAAGCACGACCCCGAGAAGAAGAAGTTTGAATGGATCACGACAGCCTTCGCCGACTCCAGTTCCAGGGTTCGCCTCGCCGCGCTCCAAGGGATGCTCGCCTACCCCGACAAGTCGAGCATCAAGCTGCTGCTCGACAATCTCCGCAAGCTGGAGAAGAAAAAAGGAAAATATTTCAATGAGTGGGTCCAGACGCGCTTCGCGCTCGAGGCTCTTACCGGGCAGTATTACCGCGACAACGTCGATGACTGGTTCAAGTGGTGGGACGCGGTCAAGGACCAGTTCTCACTGGAGGACAGGATCGCGAAGGAGGTTCCGGATCCCGAGGAAATCGGTCGCGAGGGTCGCAAGACCAAGGTGGTGCGAAGCGGCGGCGTCGAGGTGACCGTCAATATGAAGGTCGCCGGCAAGAAGGATGGTTATCCGCTCCTGGTTCTTCCCCAACGCGGCTTCAGCCCTGATTACTTCAGGCCTTCTTTTCACGGGGTCGAGGAATTCTGCAGGGTCTATTACATCGAGATGCCGCGGATCGAGGACTTTAAGGGCCTTGTCCGAGAAGCCAACAACCTCGTGGTTTATCCCACCGAGATCCTGGCGGGCGCCCTGGCGGAGCTGATGAAAGGCAGTGGGCTCGATGAGTTCGCGATCTTTTCGCATGGCCGGGGAGCCTCGACTCTCGGTATGCACATGACCTCCAAGTTCTCTTCCGCGGTCACCCGGCTGATCATGGTCAATCCCGCCTCGGCCGGTTCGGAATACAGCAACGCGCTCAAGAATGTGGAGCGCGAGGGTCGCAAGCGCAAAAACCCGGAGGTTTACAACGGAGCGAACAACCTGTTCATCGGCCAGGATGGCAAGCCTGTCTACGAACCCCAGGATTCGGCTGAGAAGAGCGGCATCGCGCGGGCACGCGAAAACCTCCACTATGCCGATCCCTCTCGGCCTGAAATCGGGGTTTCAAAGCATCTCCACAGGCTGGCTGGGGGCACGATGGTCATGAACGACAGCAAGTGGAGTCTCAAAGCCATCTTCAAGTACAAGGCCCCGCGCCTGCCGGTGATGGTGATGCTCGGCCAGCTGGATACCTGGACTCCGATCGCCGACGTCACCAGGGTCTCGAAGTTCTTCCCTCGGTGCTATACCTCGAAGTTCCCCAGATCCGCAGGCTACCCCTTCTGGTCGGACCCCTACCGCTTCACCAAGGAGATGGAGAAGATGCTGGGCAAGGCGAAGCTTCGTTCCAGCAAAAAGAAGAAGAAAGACTGACCCCCGGCAGGGCCTATTTCGAGGCCACCTGCCTGGTGTCGAGCTTACGGATATAGCTCTTCCAACTGGCCTCTATCCTCTTCAGGTTCTTCATCTTTTTCCCGAAGAGCTTGGTATTGGCCGCCTCGGGATCCCCGGTCTTCTTGAGCTCCTTCATGTAGTTCAGCGCCGCCTTGCCGCGAGAGAGCTGCATGAAGTAGAACATCACGGCGAAGGACTGGCTGTAGTAGAGCGCTTCGTTCTCCTTGTCGTGAAACTCCTCGTGGGTGACCTTGAGGAGGGTCTCGAGCGGGATCTGCGTGCGGGTATTGATCGCGTCCTTCACCATGCGGATCTTGCCGCGCTTGATGAGCTTGGGGCTGAGCGCCCTGGTCTTGCTTTTTTCATCGCGCTGCATTCCTTCGAAGTAGACAGCCATGCCCTCGTTGAACCAGATCGGGATCTGCACATCGCCAACGAAGGAGTGCAGGTACTGGTGGAAGGCCTCGTGGTAGACGATTGGAATGAGGTCGTAGAACGGCAACTGCTTGATGACCAGGTAGCCGCTGCCCGGATTGTAGAAGCCCGCCATCCTCGGATCTCCACCGACCTGCTCGTAGGTGTTTTCCGAGTCCATGAAGCGAACGAGCATTTTCTTGGATGACTTGAAGCGGAAGAGCCCCTGGTACTGCACCAGGATATCCTCGAGCTCCCCGCCGATTTTCTGGGCGGTCTGCACGGGAATAACCGCCTCGTATTCGATCTTGTAGTTCTTGGTGTTGAGCTCGGACCAGGCGATCTTGATCTTTCCCCGGGCCTTGCCGATTCTCTCCTGGGCCGAGAGGGCGGGGTAGAGGCCGGCGGCTGATAACATCACCAGGAAAAGGGCGATTGAACGAAACATTTGTTTTTATCCTCCTGGGAAGGGCTCAAGGAACCATTTTAAGCGTTTTCCGGGTCCGGCAAATCTTCTTTTTGTCCCCGTTTACCCTTCCAGGCGCGGGAGTGGTTATTTTTCTGCCGGTCGATGACTGAAGTTTCAGCCTCTTGGGGTTAGTATATTCGCCGAACGGAGGTGATGACTTGAGAAACTTGAGGAGCTTCGTGGTTTCTTTGCCGCGTTGGAAGCAGGTTCTCTGCTCTTTTGCGGCAGTGCTCCTGGTGGCCGGGGTGGGAATGAAGGGCGTTCTCCTGGTCAGGGATGGGCTCCTCGCCCCCAGTTCGGGCTCCTCCACGCGGTTGCTGAATCCCGCTCCAGGGACGAAATGGCCCGGGCCGGGGCCGGGCGCGGCCGATGCGCCGGGTGTTGAATCTTCGCCACGGACGAAGTCTCCGGACTCCGATCCCGGTGGCGAAAAGCCTCCGGATGCCGCTGAGGCGATTCCCGGCTCTCCAGGGGAGCCGGGCGGGCGGCCCCGGTCCGCCCTGGTTGAACCCGCGGGCGCCTCGAAGACCCGCACCAGCATCGATCAAAACGCTCCGGCTTCCGCACCGGCAACCCAGCCGACAGCCGGCTCGGCGGATTCCGTGCCGGGTGGAGATTTTCTCGAGGAATGGTCGCCCACTTTTCTCAAGGGGGGGCTCGGATTTTTCGTGGCATTTCTCATCGGCTTCGCCCTGCAGGTCTTCGCGAGGCTCTTCGCATTGTTCCTCGGCCTGTTTTGCCTGGGG
>Ga0310342_100000416_pt1 | contig 23688 bp, 19 predicted proteins | sample S15DNA20500_MG_FD_206155 | JGI IMG/M metagenome (GOLD analysis project Ga0310342, IMG submission 206155) | Marine microbial communities from station ALOHA, North Pacific Subtropical Gyre - S1503-DNA-20-500_MG | ecosystem: Environmental > Aquatic > Marine > Oceanic | place: Pacific Ocean: North...
CGCAGCTCAATCAACTCTTGCTCAGCCAGGTAATCGAGTGCTCGCACTAGACGATCCCGGGGAGCCCCCAGAGTCCGACTCACCTTGACTAGATCGATGTCGAACCAGACCTTGGCCTTCTTCGCCTGCTGAAATAGAGCGGCCAGAAAGGATCTCCGCTCGCCGCTGAACCGGCCCAGAATCTCCTGAGAAGGTGCGAGAGGGCGGAAACGGTAGACGGAAAACGTCGGCGTGCGCCCTTCTAGAAGACCCTTGAGCTCCAGGTAGGTGAGAAGCGTGCGCACCACCAGAAGTCGGATGTCGTGGTGTCGGGAAAGTTCGTAAAGACTCAGATCAAATTGGTCGGGCGCCGCAGCTAATTCCTGGACCAATCCCCGTATCCCTTCGAGTGCCGGCGTGTCCCCGAAGGCAAAGTTCTCGAGCACGGTCAGATCATCGGGGCAGACGAAGCTCTCGCAGATTGAAGCGTTGCCGTCCCGGCCCGCGCGACCGATCTCCTGGGAAAGATTCTCGAGGCTCTTGGGCAGGTTGTAGTGATAAACGTAGCGAATGTTAGGTTTGTCTATCCCCATGCCGAAGGCGATTGTCGCTACTACCGTAGAGCTTTCGGATGCTAGGAACCAATCCTGGACCTCGGCCCGTTCCTCGTCTTTCATCCCGGCGTGGTAAGGGCGGGCTGAGAAGCCCGCTGCCACTAGTCGTTCGGCAACCTCTTCGGACGTGCGCTGCAAAGTGACATAAACGATCGTCGAGCCCAGAGGGCGTTCCTTGAGACGCCGCACCAGCATGGAGTCGCGGTCCTCGAAAGCTACTGGCGTGGAGAGCAACTCAAGGTTGGGACGGTGGAATCCAGTGCGGACGGCACGTTCAGGATCGACCTGGAAGGCGCGGCAGATGTCCTCGAGCACCCGAGGAGTGGCGGTGGCGGTAAGGGCCAGCACCCGTCCTGCACGATAACGCAGGGCGTAGTCGGACAGCTTCAGGTAGTCGGGGCGAAAGTTATGACCCCATTCCGAAATGCAGTGAGCCTCATCGACGGCGAGAAGCGGTAAATCGATGCGATCCAGGGTCTCCCGGAAGCGCTCGTTGTTGAATCTCTCCGGAGCCACGTAGAGTAAGCGCAGCCTCCCGCCACGGATGGCGTCCATGATGGCTCGGTACTCGGCGGCCGTCAGGGTTGAGTCGAGCCGCTCGGCGGCGATGCCCAGTCGTTTGAGCTGGTCGATCTGATCCTTCATCAAAGCGATAAGCGGAGACACGACCAGCGTCAGCCCCGGAAGCAGAAGAGCGGGCAGTTGATAGCAAAGGGATTTTCCTCCGCCTGTGGGAAAGACCGCCGCAGCGGAGTGCCCCGCCATCAGGTTTTCGAGAACCCTCTCCTGACCGGGCAGAAACTCGTCGAAACCAAAGGAGTCTTTGAGCTGCTGTCTCAGAGGTGTCATCTTCACATTCGCAGAAAAGGCGATCCTGATTGGGTATTGGGCCGCGAGCGGCGTCATCTAACCAAACGTGCGAGCACGCGGATCTACGAGATCAAGTCTACCCGAAAATCGCCTTGAGCCGACTCTGATGGAAGGCAAGAGCGCACTCTCAGGACCACTGGATTACGACGCCTACGAGCCCTTTGCCCCCCTGATCCAGACGTCTGTAGACATCGGGCAGTTCCTGCCAATCGAACTTGTCCGTAATCATGGGAGCCACCAGGAGCTTTCCCTTCGACAACAAGTCAACCGTCAAGCTGTTGGATCGGCGTCGGTCCCAGCGATGACCCTCAGGTTGGTAGCCGTACGAAGTCAGCAGGGCCAGATCCTTTCCCAGGTAGGAATGCCCAACCGCGCTGAAAGTAGGCGAATCGGTGTGGCGAGCAATGACAACCGCGCGGGCACTCTCGCGGGCGATCTGCATCCCCGTCTCGATAGCGGGCCACACCGAGGCGGCCTCCAAAACCAGTTCTGCACCTTCGCCACCGAAGAACTCGAGTATTCGGTCCGAAAAATCCTAGTCCTCGGGGAAAGCGAGCAGATCGGCTCCCATTGCCCCAGCCAGATCAAGGCGCTTTCGGGCGAGCTCGACCACAGCCGTACGAAAGCCAAAGGTTCGACAGTATGCCAGCGCTGACAAGCCAATAACACCCGCCCCGATGATGGCGACATTTTCGCCAGGCTGCGGGCTTCCTTTTCTCAGGCCGATATGACCTACCTCCAGAATGTTCAGGAAAGCAGCAACTTCGTCGGGGATGGTATCGGGCAGCTTGATAGCCTCTTGAGCGGAGACGGCTGCGTAATGCCTGTGGGATGCCGTCACGAAAACCCGATCTCCGACGTCGAAACCCGAAGTCTCGATACCCACCTCGAGTACTTCGCCTACCATCGACTCGCCGTTTATGTAGGGGTACCGAAAAGGGACAAAGGTATGGAGGAATCCACCATCCTTATCCACCGGGATCCCACAATAGACCCGGACCTCGGTTCCGGTACTCACGGCGGTGACCTTGGCACGAACCAGCAATCCGTCACCGGGACAATCGGGAATAGGGACTTCTTCGAATTCCACCTGCCTCGGGGCCGTGACAATCAGTCTCTTGGGCATAGGACCGATCTCCTTCTTTCGGTCTAGTCCGATTCTAAGGGGTGCCTGGCGACCGGGCAATGCCGCTACCACCAGAACGCCCCTATCGGTGACAATCGACGTAGCTTTGGCCTCCGGTTCGAAGTATCCTTCTTCTTTCGAGCCTTTGGCTTGAAGCGCTGAATGGACCGCCACTTTCCTGACAGCAGATGACCTGAGGCTTTAACTTTCCGCATCCGGCCAAGGCTCCTGGGTGTCTCAAAGTGGCTTTGGCCCAGGGAGGACTCTATGAAACAGGTTGAAGTTAGCCGACGAGATTTCTTGAAGGGGTCGGGCGCCGCGGCTGCCACAGCGGTTGGCGGCCTCTCTGCCAGATCGGCACTTACACGGCCAGCCGGCGCCAATGAACGTATACGCATAGGTGTGATTGGCTGCGGAAACCAAGGCCGGCGCTGGCACATCGAGCGTTTCCCGAAGGACACCAATGTCGAGATTGTTTCCGTATGCGATCCGGACGAGGCTCGGCGGGCCCAAGGCAGCAGTCTTGGCGGTGGTGCCAAACCGGTCGACGATCTTCGGAGGATCCTTGACGACTCGTCGATCGACGCTGTGACCGTCGCCGCCCCCGACCACTGGCACACTCCGGCGGCTATCCTGGCGATGGAGGCGGGAAAGCACGTCTATGTGGAAAAGCCCTGCTCGCATAATCTACGGGAGGGCCAGCTGCTGGTCGAGGCAGCTCGCCGCAGCGGGAAGGTCGTCCAGCACGGCACCCAGGCGCGGAGCAACCAGGGATTCAAGGAAGCCATTCAGATGCTTCGCGATGGAACCATCGGAGAGGTGCTCATCGCCAAGGCCTGGAACATCCAGCAGCGCAAGAACATCGGTCATGAGCAGACCAGCAGTCCACCGGATGGTTTCGACTACGACCTCTGGGTGGGCCCAGCACCCATGGTCGCATTTCAGAAGAATCGACACCACTATTCCTGGCACTGGTGGTACAACTTCGGCACCGGCGATCTAGGCAACGACGGCGTCCACGAATTCGATCTGGCCCGCTGGGGCTTGGGTCAGGACACGCATCCCACCAACGTGGCCGTGGCCGGCGGCAAGTTCTACTTCGACGATGACCAGGAGTTCCCCGACACGGTTACCGCCACCTTCGATTACCCGGGAAACGGAAAACTCGGCAGTCGCCGACAACTGATCTTCGAGATGCGGCTCTGGACCGGAAATCAGCCCTACGGCTTGGACAGTGGCGTCGAATTTCTTGGAACCAAGGGCAAGATGCTCCTCGGCCGCCGTGGTACATTCCAGCTCTGGGACGGAGAAAACAAAAAGCTTGAAACCCAACCGAGTCAGGCACCGAAGATGTTCGTTCCGGACAATTTCAGGGCCTGGCTAGCGGCCATACGCGGCGCCGCCGCGGCCACCGCCAATGCCGAAACGGCCCACCGATCCGCATCACTCTGCCACCTGGCCAACATCGCCGTGCGCGTAGGGAGGTCATTCCAATTCGATCCGGAACGGGAGCAGATCATCGGTGACAACGAGGCCAGCCGGTTACTCACGCGCACTTACCGGGAGAGCCATTGGTCGGTCCCCAGGGGCGTGTGATCGAGGTCTCTGCAGGCAACAAAACCAAGTCCAACAGAGCCGCGAACGACCTGAGCAGTTAGCAGCATGAGGCCAAGTTCCGAGGAGAGAGCTGGGCAACAGCACAATCTCCTCCATACTCTCAACTGATCCAGCACGGCTGGGGGGCCGATTGACCTGAAGCTTCAATAAGTGAGCAGTGATCAATGACTGTACTTAGGGTCTGCGCAAGAATAACTTGGTAGAATTGGCGCTCAGATTTGCGCCAGATTTGGCCGCGAACGATTGAGCGAAACCGCAGGCGTAGCCGGGTCTACGTTGAGGATTTCGCGATTGAGGAGCGGCCGAAGATGGTGGGAAGATGAGATGCCAAAATGCCAAGTTATTCTTGCGCAAACCCTTAGCTGAAGGACAGCATGGGCTGGCTAAACATAATCATTCCATTGTAATCATCGGACTGATCGTAGTCTTTATTGTTCGGCGGGGGTTCCAGATGAAGGCCTTGGCCCAAGAGGGCGTGGCCATTGAGGGCACCATCATCAAGAAATTCCGTCAGCCCGGATCAGGCACGACCGCCCCTTATCTCCGCTACGAGCACACGACCCCAATGGGAGAGCGCTACGAGAACAAGATCGCGGTGGATGAAGACGTCTGGCAAGGCCATGAAGTCGGGGACGCCATCGAACTCATCTATACGCCTAAGCAGCCTTCTGTCAGCGCCACGAAATATATGGTCAACCTATCCCGCCAGGCGCTGAAACTCCCCCCCTTGTGAGAACCCCTGGCATCACCTTGCCATCTTCTGTCCTGCCTCCAACGCTATCTGCCACTTCTGAGTCAGTCGGGTTGCTTCACGACACGAATATACGAGTTCACTGCGTTCCAGCCTTCAGGGAACATCTCTTTTGCAGCGTCGTCCGAGACGGAAGGTACGATGATGACATCATCGCCACTGTTCCAGTTAGCCGGGGTTGCCACCTTGTGCTTGACGGTCAATTGCATGGAGTCCAGCACTCGCAGAATCTCATCGAAGTTACGGCCCGTCGTCATCGGGTAGGTGAGCATGAGCTTGATCTTCTTGTCCGGACCGATGATGAAGACGGAGCGCACGGTCGCGTTGGTCATAGCCGTGCGGCCTTCCGAGGTGCCAGCTTCCTCCGCCGGCAGCATGTTGTAGAGCTTCGACACCGCTAGATCCGTGTCGCCGATCATGGGAAAGTTGACGGCGTGGCCCTGGGTTTGCTCGATGTCTTTCGACCAGCCACGGTGGCTGTCTACAGGGTCGACGCTGAGTCCGATGACCTTGCAGTTCCGCTTGGAGAATTCAGGCGCCAAGCCGGCCATATATCCCAGCTCGGTAGTGCAAACTGGTGTGAAGTCTTTTGGATGGGAAAACAGAATGGCCCAGCCATCACCTATCCAGTCATGAAAATTGATGGAACCTTGAGTCGTCTCGGCGGCAAAGTTGGGGGCTTCATCATTGATTCTCAGTGACATCTCTACTTCTCCTTTGACGCCTATGCGGTCAGCGTTGAAACAACCATGATCCGTTGGGTGAAGTCTCCAGTTTCGGCGTATAAGCCCCCTGGTGTCAACCGGCCCCAGTTTCTTAGGGTCTGTCAGGAAGTAACCGATGCACTTTGGCGCGAGCGCCGTGAGGGCAAATGGGAGGCGCCGCGACGCAGACGATGCCGCTGCGCATCTTCCAGGAGCGGCAACAAAGCAGATGCCCTCACGCCGCCGCGCCCCTTCGGGCTGGGGACCCCAGCTAAAGTGTATCGGTTACTTCCTGACAGACCCTTAGGTCGGCTTTACGACAATAGAGCCTCTCGAGGGTCGATCGAGACCCCAGTCGGCGGATACTTCAGGTGGCGGAGAATCGGCTTGAAAATACTACTTTCCATCGCTCATGATAGGCGGCATGATTAGAATATACGGGTCCTGCTTCCGTTGGATCCTGCCCGTTATCTGCGTGGCTCTTCTCGCTTCCTGCGGTGAGGAACCCTCCGACGGACCTGAGGACCGCTTCAAGAAATTGGTGGACATCTCCCGAGACGATGCCGCTCTGAAGGAGTACCTGAAGCCAGTGCTGCCAACCGAGCCGGCCGACGTGCTCAAGAAATTCGAGACGGCCGACGGATTCCAGATGCAGTTGGTGGCCCATGAGCCCATGGTAAACGAACCGGTGGCCGCTACCTTTGATGAGAACGGCCGCATGTACGTGGCAGAGCTGAAGAGCTATCCCTATCAACCAGGAGAGGGCGAAGAACCTACTGGACGTGTCCGACTACTGGAAGACAAGGACGGGGATGGAGTCTTTGACATCAGCCACGTCTTTGCAGATGGGCTCATCTGGCCCACCGGCGTGGCCGTCTTCAAAGGGGGCGTCTATGTTTCCGCCCCGCCTAGTATCTTCTATCTGAAAGACACCGACGGCGATGGACAAGCCGACATCCGAAAGGTCATCTATACCGGATTCGGGGTCACCAACGAACAGCAGATGGTGAACAATCTTATCTGGGGAGTCGACCACAAGATCTACGCCTCTACCGGGGGAGACGGCGGCTATATCCGACCCGGCGACCAACCCAACGCGGAGCCCATCTCGGTCTACGATCGCGACTTCCGTTTCGATCCGGTTAGCAAAGAGTTCGAGCTTACCACCCAGACTTTTCAGTTCGGACACAGCTTCGACGATTGGTACAACCGCTTCGTCTGCACTGCTGGGTCGTCGGGGCGCCACGTGGTGATGCCCGGAGGCTACCTGGAACGTAACCCCTACCTTTTCTTCGATCTGCACGGTTTCTATTGGGAAGGACATGGCTCACTCGAAGTCAACCCGCTGGTGCCGGGCAGCACACGGGTCTACAAGATCAGCCCGATAGAACGCTGGCGTACAATCCGTGAAGCTCGCCGAGTCTTTGCTGGCCGCAGCAACAGGAGTGCAGGCGTCGGCCACAGCTACCAGACGGCCGGGGCCGGAGTGCAGGTTTATCGGGGACATGCCTACCCCAAAAAGTATCGGGGAAGCATCTTCATCGGAGCCAACACCGCCAATCTGTATCACCGACGGGTTCTCGAAGAGGATGGGGTCACCTTCAAATCAGTGCGTGGGGAACCCGCGGAGACGGAGTTCGTCCGCTCTACCGACAACTGGTTCCGCCCGGTCAACTCCATCAACGCTCCGGATGGCACTATGTACATCCTGGATATGTACCGAGAGTTGATCGAGGCCGCACATGTGCCCGCCAGAGTCATGAAACACCTGGACTTCACGAGAGGCCAGAACCGAGGACGTATTTACCGTGTCGCCCCTCCGGGCTTCGAAGTGCCTCCGGCACCCCGCCTGGGCGATGCCAGTATTCAAGAATTGATCGGCCATCTGGAGCACCCCGGCGGTTGGTGGCGAGAGACGGCCCATCGGCTGATCTACGAACGCAAGGACGCAGCGGCAGTCCCCTTACTCAGAGGGCTCCTGGAAGAGAGCTCCAAGCCTCTGGCGCGGATGCATGCTCTCTGGTCGCTCAAAGGACTCAATGCTCTCCGAGATGAGGACTTATCAAAGGCCTTGAAAGATTCTTCCCCGGGTGTGCGGGCACACGCTGTCCAGCTGGCCGAATCCAGATTGAACCGCACCCGGTCCCTCTTCAATCAGGTATTGGCGCTGGCCGAAGATGATGACCCGAAGGTCCGTTTTAGAGTGGCATTGACACTGGGAGAGGCGAAGAATCGAGAGGCTTTTTCAGGCCTCGTGCGCATTGCAGAACGGGACTCTGCTGACCGCTGGACCCGGAATGCTATTCTCAGCTCGAGCTCTGAATTCTCCGACCGTTTGCTGGTTGAACTCCTCGACACGGAAGGGTTCTTGGAGAAGGAAGAAGCGGCCGAATGGCTCTCTCCTTTGGCCCGGGTTATAGGAGCTCGAAACAAGCGCTCCGAGCTCAATCGACTCACACAGACTGCGGCGACCCATGAGACTCTCAAGGAAAACAGAGAGGCCCAACAGGTCATTGTCACCGGCCTTGCAGAAGGGTTGGCCATCTCTGGCAGAAGTCTCTCCGGACTACGTCGCCTTTCGGCGGCGGCGAGGCGAATGATCCAGAACCTGGTGGATCGATCCGAGACGATCGCCGCGAATCTTAATTTGACTGAAGAGGAGCGGGTAGACGCAATTCGGCTTCTCGCCCACGGTGGCTTTGATCGGGTGAGGAAAGCGCTGACTGCCCTGATCGACTTCCAGCAGCCCCAGGCAGTACAACTCGCCGGCATCGCGGCTCTCACCGGCTACGACCATCCCGAGATCCCATCCTTGTTGCTGGAGTCTTGGAGCAGCCAGACTCCGGAGGCCCGAAACAAGGTCCTGACAGGTCTCTTGTCGCGAGAACACTGGACACGCTCTTTGTTGGACGCAATCGAGGCTGAGCAGATCCCCTCCAACCAGATCGACCCCAAACGCCGTGAGCTCTTGATGAGCCACAGCGATGAGGCGATCCGTGCTCGGGCCGCGACGCTGTTTGACTCTCAGGCTCCTGGTCCACGGCAGGAGGTCCTTGCCGACTATCAAGTAGCACTTACGCTGACGGGGGACAGAACTCGAGGAGAGACCGTTTATCGCCGAGAGTGCATCAAGTGTCACCGCCTTTCTTCCACCGAGCACCTCATCGGTCCGAATCTAATCATGGGATCCTACAAAGATCCCGAACCGTTGCTTACCAATATTCTAGATCCCAACCGTTTCGTTGAACCTCAATACCTTCAGTATGTCGTAACCGACAAGAAGCGACGGCTCTTCACCGGAATCCTGACCGATCAGACTGCGATGAGTGTCACCCTGCTGGAAGGGGAAGACCTTCAAAACACGATCTTGAGAAAAGATGTTCTGGAAATCAGGGCAACTGGTAAGTCGTTGATGCCCGAAGGCCTCGAGGAAAATGTCAGTCACCAGGAAATGGCGGACCTGCTCAAGTTCATCCTCGACTATCAGTACGTGATCGGAACCGAGAGCGCAGGATACGGACCGGGTAACGAGGTCTTTGAACCTCTAGCGACGCGTCGCTGGGGACAAAAAGATCGCAACCGACCCTGAGCTGGAACTTCAAGGATTCGTCGCACGTCTGAACGTGGCACGTCGCACGTCTCCTGTCCTCCGAAGGTGCCGCCAACGGGTGAACTACCAGCGTTACGAAGTCAAGTCCGACAGAGCCGCGAACGACTTGAGCCGTTAGCAAAATGAGCCCAGGTTCCGAGGAGAGAGCCGGACAACTCTTCCCCACGCAGTGACGCACAAATCCCCAGTAGCCGGAGAATGGGGCAGCACCGCTGGGGGGCCACTAAGCTGAAACTTCATTCGCTTGCTTTGGATGGAACAAGGGCGTAACCCATTGATTGAGAAATGGATCGGGCGTATCTGAGGCGACTGCCTAACCTGACACTGAAGTGAAATTGGAATGCAGTTATAAGTTCCTGGGAGCACGTCCTTACGCCAACAGCGTTATTGCGGGTAGCCCAGGGTTGGCGATGCGGAGCGAAGCGAGCTACCCTGGGTTCAAGTCGCCCTGCCTCTTCTACGCTGAAAGCGTTATTGCCAACGCGTTTCCGGTCGGCAATAACCCCTTCGGGGTAGCGTATTTTCTTGAACGACCTTGACCCAGGGTAGCTCGCCTCGCTCCGCATCGCCAACCCTGGGCTACCCGCAACAACGCCGTTGGCGTAGGTGATGAATTCAATCCAAGTTTCTTTATCGAATGGGACAGCACCGCTGGGGGGACACTGACCTGCAACTAGTCGGGCGAGGGGATCGTTCGAAAGCAGACTTTGCGTCTTTCCTGTCCTAATCAGGCGATGATGTCGTGGATCACTTTTCCATGAACATCCGTCAGACGGAAATCCCGGCCCGAATACCTGTAGGTGAGCTTCTCGTGGTCGAGGCCCATCAGATGCAGGATGGTGGCGTGTAGGTCGTGGACATGAACGGGGTTCTCTACCGCCGTCAAGCCGAACTGATCGGTCGCACCATAGCTGAACCCGGGCTTTACGCCTCCACCCGCCATCCAGACGGTGAACCCATAATGGTCATGGTCACGGCCCTTCTTTCCCTCTGACGTAGGAGACCTGCCGAACTCCCCCCCCCAAATCACGAGCGTTTCATCCAGAAGGCCTCTCTGTTTGAGGTCTTTGATGAGGGCTGCGATCCCCTGATCGCAGGCATCCGCTAGTGTCTTGTGACCACCGACGATATCCTTGTGTCCGGTATCCCAGGCGATGTCATATTCGTCTATGGAATGCGACACCTGTACCATTCTCACGCCGCGCTCGACGAGCCGGCGCGCCAACAGGCATCCCTTGGCATACTCACTATCCCCATAGAGGGCAAGTGTGGCTTTGCTCTCCTGGGAGAGGTCGAATACCTCCGGCGCCGCGAACTGCATGCGGAACGCCATTTCCATCGCCTGGATGCTGCCTTCCAACAGCTGATCTTGCTGCTGCCGCTGGAGATCGAGTTGATTGATCCGGGTCAAGAATTCAACCTGCCTCTGCTGCTCGGCCTTGGGCAGCCATCTGTTCTCGAGATTCTTCAGGATCTTGCCAGTCTCCATCTCGTGGATATTGACATAAGTCCCGGTGTAGGCACTGGGAAGGAAGGAATTCCCCCAGTTTGCCAATTTGCCGCGGGGCTGGGCTCGCGGACTCATGGCCACGAATCCGGGTAGATCCTGGTTTTCAGAACCCAGCCCATAGACCATCCAGGATCCCATGCTGGGGCGGCTGGGTTGGAGGTGCCCCACATTCATCATCAGGATGGCCCCAGCGTGCTCGGGAATGTCCGTGTGCATGGAATGGATAAAGCAGATGTCATCCACGCAGTCACCGACATGCGGGAAGAGATCGCTAACCCATTTCCCAGACTCGCCGTACTGCTTGAACCCGAACGGTGAAGGGAACAGTCCGTTCTTGGTGTCGCGAAGGGACTTCCTATCCACGATTGCAGGGCGCTGTCCTTCGTAGGTTTGAATGTCTGGCTTGTAGTCGAAAGTGTCGACCTGAGAAGGACCTCCCGGCATGAAGAGCTGAATCACACGCTTGGCCTTGGGAGCGAAATGGGGAGCCTTTGGATCCAGGGACGAGACAACCGACTGAGGCGTCGCAGATAGCGTCGACTGAGAACTTCCCAGTTCGGCCACGACACCCGCGAGTCCCAGGGTGCCGAATCCCGCACCGATACGGCGGAGCATCTCGCGGCGAGTCAACGGCGGAATAGGATTGTCATGGAACATGGTTGCGAACTCCTCATCCACAAAATGGGATACCTGGCCCTATCTTACGTACATAAACTCGTTGGAGCTCATGAGCACCTGGCCATACTGCTGCCAGGGTAACAACTTGGCACTGGACGAGGATCCCGATAGGAACAGGATCCCCATCTGCAATTCCTCTTCGCTTGGAGAACGGCTGAACAGGAGACGGTAGGCTCGCCCGATTCGCTCCTGGTCATTTTCTGCCTCGCGATGCAGTCTCTCGGAGAGCGCCTTGGCCCGCTCCACCATGAAGGGACTGTTCATCAAGAAGAGAAACTGCTGAGGAACGATGCTGCTGGGACGCTTGGAGACCGTCGCTCTCATCGAAGGGAAGTCGAACAAGCGCAAAAACTCGTCGGACTCAAACTCGCTGCCGACCCGGCTGACCTTGGCGTAAAGCGTGCGCCGCTTGCTCTTGGTGATCTCCTCCACTGGCGGGCCGCCCCTTTCCGAGTCCAGCTCTGCCGTCACCATCAATAGCGAATCCCGCCACGATTCGACGTCCATTCGCCTGGGATTCATCCGCCAGAGCAGCTCGTTGTCGCCGTCGACACTGAAAGCAAGACTCTGGAAGCGGGTGCTCATCTGATAGGTGGCCGAGGCCATGATCAGCCGGTGCAGAGACTTGAGTGACCAGCCCGATTCGATGAAGGTCGCCGCCAGCCAGTCGAGCAATTCCGGATGGGTTGGTTTCAGACCGAGTGTCCCAAAGTTGCTGGGCGAGCGTACCAAGGCCTTGCCGAAGTGGTGCATCCAAACCCGATTGACGATCACGCGTGCGGTCAGAGGATTCCGTGGGCTGGTGACGGCCTCGGCCAACTCGAGCCGGCCGCTTCCCTTGGCGAACGGCGGGGGATCTGCTCCAGCCACTATCTTCAGGAAACGACGAGGGGCCACCTCTCCTGGCTTTCTCAGGTCACCGCGAATCGCGACCGGCATGTCTTCGCTACCGGTCTCAGCCAGGACGTGCGCAAAGTCGTATTTCGGCGGGGACTCCTCTTTCAGTTCCTTGACCTGCTCTTCCCACTGTTTGTGCTGCTCTTCCTCCTGGTCGGTCAGCTCCCGCCCTTCGTCCTTGGCCAGTTTCCTGAAGTCGGTTCTCTTCTGCTCGATGTCCGTGATCTTCTGCTGGTGATCCTGGTAGACCTTGACCACATCTTCGGGTGCCAGCGGTAGCTCACTCGCCTCCGTATTGTTGAAAACGCCGGCCAGAGAATAATAGTCCTGCTGTGGAATCGGATCGAACTTATGATCGTGGCAGCGGGCACAGGAAACGGTGATCGCCATCAACCCGCGAGTCAGAGTGTCTATCCGGTCGTCAAGGGTCTCTCCCATTGCCTGGGAAACGCTATCCGGGTCGCCCCCGTCCGAATGGTACTTGGGCCCCAGGGCGAAGAAGCCGGTTGCGAAGATATCTCGTCCCTCACCGATCAGGTCACCGCTGATCTGTAGCTTGATAAATCGGTTATACTGCACGTCACGGTTCAAGGCTTCTACGACCCAATCCCGGTAACGCCACGCTTGTGAAAGCTCCTGGTTGCGGTTGTCCAGGAATCCCCCGAATCCGTCACTGTAGCGTGCGATATCGAGCCAATGCCTTCCCCAGCGCTCACCATAGTGGGGTGAGTCCAGCAATTCCCCAACAACTTTCTCAATGGCAGCCCGCCTATTCCGCTGAGCCGCCTCGACAAACTTGTCTAGCTGCTGCGGCAGCGGCGGAAAGCCAACCAGATCGAGATAGACGCGCCGGATGAGAACGTACAATTTAGCCGGAGGGGCAGGCTGCAAACCCGCTGCCGCAAGCCTCGAGTGGACGAACCGATCGATAGGATTGAGAATCCGAATTGTCGCGGGTAGATTTGGAGGAACGGGTTTCCGGATCGGGCGCCAAGCCCAATGTCCCCTTCTGAGGGCTGGCCAATCGTAGCCTTCTCCCTTGGCCTGCGAGTCCGAAGCTTGCCTCGTTTCAGGCCAGGGGGCCCCCATTTCGACCCACTTCACCAGGTCCGCGATCTCGCGCTCCTCGAGCCTACCTCCCGGGGGCATCTTGAGTGACTGCCAGCGCACCGCCGCAACCAAGAGACTTTCTTCTGGCTTCCCCGGAACGATAGCTGGCCCCCGGGAACCTCCTTGCAGCAGCCCTGCCCGACTGTCGAGCCCCAGTTTGCTCTGCGGGACCTCGGTTTCAGCGCTGTGGCATTTGAAGCAGCGCTCGGCAAGCAGCGGCCTCACTCGCCGCTCAAAGAACTCAATCTTGCTCCCCTGTTCGGATTCGGAGGCCAGAGACGGGCCCTCGGGAACAAAGGCCATCCCTACAACACAGAAGGCCACAAGAGCCTGCCCCAAAGAAATCTTCCAAAGACGCAAATACATTATCCGGCCCGCCTACAGGACTAGCCGTTTTTCTGGCCAGCCGCAGGATCGACAGCAAAGGACCTCTGAAAATCGAGTCATCGAAAGGATACTCCTTTCGCTCTCGGATAGAGAAGCAACAATAGATAGTATCTGGCCACAGTGCATCTCCAAGATAGTAAGCGACCCGTCAGACTCGAGTCTTCAAGGGCTGAGGACTGCGGGGGCCCAAAAGCAAAGCATTGTTTGCCCTACGTCGGACTGCTAGACTCTTATCCAGACCGGGCTTCAATCAGGGTTTCTCATGGGAATCGGCTCTCACAAGCGTGTCCCCTTTGGCATCTAGGCCTAAACATGATCAGCCGACGCCAAGGCTTCAAGGCCTTTGCACAACTGCTGCTCTCTTCCCCGTTGCTGGCGGGACAGAAGCAGACCGCTGGGACCACCGAAGTCGGTCCTGGCGGTGAAGAACAACTTTACGATCTCATTAACGTGTTCGACTTTGCCAAGCTGGCCCAGTCCAAGCTGGATCCGGTCGCCTGGGACTACATGGCCGAGGGATCGCAGGACGAGATATCCCTGCGCGACAATCGGAAGGCATTCGAGCGCATCATCATCAGGCCGAAGATTCTGACTGATGTCCACAAGATCGACCTCTCCACCGACCTTCTGGGCCAGAAGCTCGACTTTCCGATTTTCGTCTGTCCGGCTGGCGGAAAGAACTGTTTCTTCCCCAATGGCGAAGAGGAGGTGGCAAAGGGAGCCGCACATTCCAAGACCCTAATGATCACCAATGGGGGAATCGACGACTACTTGACCTCGGGTCGCGGACCGTCCAACTGGTGGCAGGTCACCACCGGTGGTCGGTTCCGGAATAGGAACACGATGCTCAACTTCGTGGAAAAACTCGAAGACGTGGGGGCTGCAGGCATCTGCTTCACAGTAGACAATATGCACGTCTCCCATCGGGAGAGGAGCATTCGCAACCGTCTGGTCCGGCGCTGGTGCGAGACCGGGGTCCCGCGGGATGCCGATGGCAACCTGATCTACAAGGAAGCGGACCGACCCTGGCGCACGGGTCGCTATCCAGAGCGTCCCTTCCCCACCCCCACCTGGGACACTGTGCGCCAATTGCGGGAAATGACCGATCTGTCGATTGTGATCAAGGGCGTCCTCACCGCCGAGGACACTGAGAAGTGTGTCGAGTACGGCATGTCGGCCGTCGTTGTATCCAACCACGGGGCCAGACAGCAAGACCACCTGGGCGGCACCATTGAGGCTTTACCCGAATGTGTTCGGGTGGCAAGAGGCAGGATTCCGGTTCTGGTGGATGGTGGCTTCCGACGCGGAACGGATGTGTTGAAAGCACTGTCCCTGGGCGCTACCGCCGTGGGAGTGGCACGCCCCTACCTGTGGGGATTGACCTGCTTCGGACAGGAAGGGGTTTCCCGTGTTCTGGAACTGCTTCGGGTGGAGCTGGCACTGGATATGGGCCTGGCCGGAGTCGCCAGGATTTCTGACATCGATGGGACACTGACTCGGATCCGCTAGAGCTCATGTTCAATCGCAGGGAGCTGTTGGAACTAGTGCTGGCCGGTGTGCTGGCGCCCAACGATTACCTCGTCCGGAGGCCCAGGGTAGAAGCACTGTGGAAGTCTCCGGATGGGTACCCAAATGCCCTCGAGGCAACGGACGATGGCTTGTGGGTGGGAGAACAGCTCACCAACATCGCCTACCTGCTCGATTGGGAAACAGGCAAGGTACTTAGGAAGGTCCCGACCGAGTCCACCAACACCAGCGGAATGGCCTATGGGGATGGCTCTCTCTGGATGGCTGCCAACGGCCCTGCCCTCCGGCGCGAACCACGGCCTTCCGACTCCAAAACCGGAATGGTACTCAAGGTGGACCCACGCACAGGCGAGACGCTTGCCCGCTACCCGATCCCAGGAGGAGGAGGCGTTCACGGCCTCACCTGGGCTGAGGACTCTCTCTGGATAACGACGTTGGGACGAAAGCGTCTGACCAAGGTCGATGTCGGTTTCAGGGAGCTCCACAGTATTCCCGTGACCCTGGGTCGAGCGCACGGCCTGGCCTGGGACTGGGACACGGTCTGGTGCATGTTTTCCAACGATCGAGTCGTACATAGACTGGATGCGAAGGACGGCCGGATTCTCGAAGCAATCCAACTAGGATCGTCTGATCCGGATCCCCACGGCATGACTCTTCACAAGGGTACCTTCTACTACACCGACGCCGGTATCGCTCCCGGCGGTGGAGATAACGGCAGTCGCCATGCGGGATATATCTGCCGGCTCCATTTATGAAGAGCTTACTGGGGGTCCTGACCCTGATCCTGCTGTCGTCGAGCTCCGGGAACGAACAGGGCAAGATACTTCTGCCTCAGGACGGCTCGGCTCTCACTTCAGAAGAGATCAGCATCGTGGCAACCGGTCCTGAGGGGAGACTGGAGTTGGACGGGCAGCAGATCCTGGCGCAGGAGCCTTTTCCCAATGTCTTGCACGCCAAGTTGAGACCCACTCCGGGAGAACATGTGTTGGGCCTGACCTGGAAGGGAGGTCGCCGCGAAATCCGATTCTTTGTCGGAGAGAATTCGCCGCCGACCTTTCGTCTCTTCAAGCAGCATCCTCCTGTTGCCACAGATTGCACCCACTGTCACGGACTGAGCCGACGCGGCCGATTCCGGTTCAAGGGGGGGTGTTTCGACTGTCATGACAAGGAAACCTTCGTCGAATCCCACGAGCATGCACCTCACATCCTGGAAGACTGCGGGAGGTGCCACAACGCCCACGGATCGACCTCTGCCTCCCACTTGCTCCTGCCGCGGGAGCAGGCCTGTCGGCTCTGCCACAATTGATTAGGAGGGCTACCGCGCAGACTCCTAGACCTTGATTCCGGCGTAGGAACAGCCCGGCACCAGAATGTCCGCACAAGTCTTGGTCGCGCGGTTCGAGCGAATCAGGCGTAGAGCGAATCGATACACGCCCTGCCCTTCACTTTCACCGCGAAGCTCCCAGCGATCATAGGCCTGACTGAATCCATTCTTGCCAAAAAGCCTTCGGGCCTTGCTGGGTGTGAACCAATGCATGGCGGGTGTCCTGGTGTGACCTACCAAGTGTGGTCTCGCTTCCTTTACCCAAGACATGATTCGACGCTTCCATGGGTCTGGGTACCAACCAAAAAGAGGAAACCCCCGAATCTCATTCTGAAAAGGAGACATCGAGCTGGCCGTATTGAACCAAAAAGCGCCGCCAGGCCTGAGCACTCTCCGAACCTCTGCGAACGTCTTTTCCAGATCCTCGACATGTTCGATGCCCCCTGAGGCGTGAACGAGATCGAAAGTGTCACTGCTGCAGGGGATCGACTCCGCCCGGCCGGCGAACACTTCGATCGGAATCCTCAGATGTTCCGATAACCTGCTTGCGTTCTCTCGAGCCTCTTGCCAAGGCTCGACACCAATAGCCTTGTGACCGAAGCCATGGCAAACCGCGACAAAACTTCCAGCGGCAGCTCCCAGGTCGAGTATCTTGGCGTTCGCTGGTAGTCCGTAAGACTTTTCCAGCCGAGACAGGATGCTCTTTGCCCACGCCTTCTCACGGTCAAGGTCGGACAGAATCTCTTGAAATGAGCGTTGTTCGGTGGCTTTGCACTTACTGCGTCCAATCATGGTGGAACTGTTTCCTATACCCGATCAGGCAGATTTCTCCCGATCTTGTCCAGTAAGCGAGCCTTGATGCCTCAAACAGTCTCTGCCGCGAACAGATTCCCCAATAGTGAGGTTGGCAGCAATTGGATGTCAATGGTCCTACCTAGTGAGGCATGGCCTCAGACCAACAGGCAGTATGTCTATTGTAGGATGGGCACTCCTGCCCGTCGCGGATACTGACGGGCAAGAGTGCCCATCCTACAGGTCACTGTTCTGTCAGATCTTATTTCTTAACGCCCCAAACCTGACTCAAATTCAACGAAGAACTTCAGACAAACCTTCCTAGCCCGAGGGCCACAGGCCTGGACACCTGGAGCCTACAGAATGTCAGGCACAGGTACTTGCGTATCTATCCGGGAACCCTAGGGAATGGGATCGAGGGCCTTGACGATTGAGGAACTCCAGGGCTATCAAGAAGCGTACATCTGCGGCGAAGAGACAGCCCTCGATCAGTCGGCCCGAAGTGATTAGGAGCACTGCATGTCCATAGAAGACCGAATCCCTGACAACCTGGTGACGACCGACTGGGCCTCACTCAACACAGCCCAGAGAATCAAGCATTTAGAGATTGAGGGGTACGTCCTGATCCTAGATTTACTATCTAAGGATCAGGTAGCGATCATCAAAGAAGAGCTCGATCGACTTCCCACAACCGCGACCGACTACAGCGAGAACCAGCGGGGATACTCCCACGTCCAGTGGACCGATTCCCCGAATGCAATTGACGTGATCGGCCTTCCGGCGATGGCGGACTTCCTGGCCGCACTGTTCGGGGACGAAATCCTTTGCACTTCCTACATCTTTTCCGTTTCTAAACTGGGACATCCCGGCATTGCCATCCACACCGATTCCCAACCCTACGGATCCGCCATATTAGGCTTGCAGGCCAGTGCTCCCAAGCTGGTACGGGTTCTCTACTACCTCGACGATCTCACCCCCAAGCGCTCGCACCTGTCTCTACACGCGGACGCCAACCCCTATAACCGGTTCCTTAGCCACCCCGAGGAGGTGATGGTAACCTGTAAGGCAGGATCGGCGGCCATCATCAACCAGCAGGTCTTTCACGGCAACTATCCCAATCGCAGTCAGGAGGACCGACGCATGCTGGCCGTGGCATATCGTCCGGCCTGGGCAGGTCCGATCTTTGAAATACCCGATTGGGATCAAGAAAGCGTGGCCGCTCTACCAGATCACATCCGGCCCTTTTTCAAAAGTCTCAATACACGGAAGATCGACTTCAACGTGGGGAATCGACCTCCGAATATGGCGGAGGAGGCCCCGGGGATCAATCCCAGCCGCTGGGATGTCTGAATCGGAGCTGGCTGTTTGGGTCAGGGGGAATCAACTTTGACCGGTATGATACGGCTCTCCGTAGTTGATCATCACGCTGCTCGCCGCGCCGTCCCTGCCGATCGTGACGATGTAGAGCCGATCGAACTCGTCCTCGTTGATCGCGGAGTTCGGTTCGCCGCCCAGCAGTTCGACCATCGATGGGGTGGTTGTGCTGTGACCAACCACTAAATGTCGGCTCCCTAACTTGCGCAGTATCTCGACTAGAGCAGGCAGATCTCGGGGATCATACAGCTCCACTTCCAGGCCATACCCGGCAGCGGTGGGTGCGGCCGTCTCGCGCGTCCGGATGTAGTCGGAACTATGGATGTATTCGATCTTTGCGTTACGCAGAATGTTGGCCAGGATGACGGCCCGCTCGCGCCCGGCAACGGACAGCTGCGGATCCTTTCCGCGGTCGGATTTCTCGCCATGACGCACGAGGAATACAACCAGAGGCTGACTTGTAGACGCGGGAAGAACGGTATCTGGAGTCGATGAGCAGCCGATCGACGTGATTGTTAAGAGTAGCGTGGCAACCGTGGCCATGGACAGTCTTGTCATGGTTGTGTCTCCCTCAAAGAGGAGAGCGCCAAGCAGAACGTTGTACTAGCCAGTCTCAGCTCTATAGTTCTGCAATGCGTTGGGATGATCGAGGGTGCAGGTGTGGGCCCAGACCCTGCTTGTTCCCTTCCATTCCCAGGCTGACTTTATTGCCTGAGACAAGAAGTGGCCCCTATAAAGCCTTGGCCGATGAACTTGGGCGCCAGACCGAAGGAGGCGATCTCTACATCGCCATCACCTTGCTGTTGTAGCTCATAGTATCCAGCAGGGGATCCTCTGTAATAGGTGACCCACGTTCTAAGGTAGTCGTTCTCTACGTAGGTTTCCCACTGTCCATCTGACCAGGAGAGCCGATCCGTCCACTCCCAGGCTTCGCCTACCAGCTCATACAAGAACGGATTGAACTGAAACTGTTGGATGTCACATTCTTTCGTTCGCAATTCTTGAGATCCCTTCTTGCCTTTAAGCGAAGAGGAGAACTTCATTTCCAGGTAGTAAGTGGTGACTTCGTTCATGATTCGGATGTTCGCATTTATAGTCGGCAATTATTGATCCGAGTTTCCAGAATCGCCGTTGCACCGATTGCTTCCAACCGGTCCATCACGGCAATGAGTTCCTTACGTTCGACCATGACCTGCACGGCACACCAGTCTTGGTCTTCTAGCGCATTGATCGTCGGCGAGTTGAAGCCTGGGGTGATCTTCTCGGCGTCGGGCAACTTGGCTCGGGGAACGTTGTATTCCAGCAAAGACCAGCCACGCGCGATCACCACCCCTTCTAATCGCCGCACGACGCGATCCGCAACGTCCGCTTGCCGCGCAGCACGGTTCTGGACGAGTACAGTTTCGTACTGACTGATATCGGTGAGAATGCGCAGGCAATTCGCCGCCAGCGTGCTGCCCGTCTGCACCAGATCGACGATCCCTTCCGCCACTCCCAGCGAAATCATGATCTCGACGGAGCCGGTCAACGGGACTAAATGGACATTCGTCCCGAACTGTTTAAAGAACCGTTCGGTCACGTGCGTGAAACTGGTCGCCACCCGACAACCGGCCAAATCGGCAGGCGTCTGAAATACCGAATCTTCCGGCACACACACCGACAGTCGACACTTGCCGAAGCCCAACGCCAGCCGCTCGGTCAGATCGACTCCAGCCTCTTCAACCAGGTCGCCGCCTGTAATTCCCATATCGATCGCGCCTTCGGCACACAGCACTGGGATGTCGTCGGCGCGGAGGAAAGTGATGTCTACCGGCAATTCGCTGATGCGGGCAAACAGGCTCCGCGTTTGACGACGAAAGCTAAGTCCCGCTTGACTCAACAACTCGGCGGCGGCCTCAGCCAACCGCCCCTTGCTCGGCAACCCTATCCGCAGGTTACTCATCCGACACCCCTCTCGCGTCGCGCGCGGCCTTCTCGTCCAGGCCCGAGACCCCAAATCGCCGCTCTAGCTCCGCCTCGAGCTGCTCCAGAGGAATGCCACAATGGCCCAGCAAGACGAACAGGTGATAGATCAGATCGGCCGCCTCATGGACGACATGTTGCTGCCGGGTATCGGCTGGCTCGGTGCCGGCTCCGACGACCTCGTTGGCCTCCTCGATGATCTTGCTGCCGATCTTGGCAACACCCCCTTGAAACAGGCTCGCCGTGTATGAGCATGCAGGCGGATTCGCCTTGCGGGCTGTGATTACAGACATCAACTGCGAAAATACGCTGGAATTTGATATCGCCATGTCGCTTTCTCCGGAACGGCCTTCATCGGGCAGAAAGCCAGGATACGAGGGGCAAGGAGCTCTAACACTTCCCTTGAGATTAACTGAGAATCGGGACCTTGAAACCTGGCTCAGGAGTCTACCATGGCATGGATCGCTTGCTGTAGCGGCGTCCTTTATCCGCGGCTTTTTGATTTCCCGAGCCAATCATTACCCCTTCGTCTATCATCCGCTCCACCGAGTCTGGAGCCACGCCGTTCAGAAAAGGGATCTTGGCGGCCTTGCAGGCGGAAAAGACACGCTCACGAGCTTCCTTCATCACCTTTACGTAGTTTTCGCCCTGGCGTCCGGGGAATCCCCAGGACATGCCCATGTCGCTGGGACCCCACTCGGCGAAACCTATGCCGGGGACCCTCACACTCGACTCGGCATTCTGGAGTGCGTGGCGATCTTCGATCTTTAGACCCAGCAGGATCTCGCCTTCGGGATTCAGCGGCCAGGGATCGGCGATCTGGAGGTATCTGTTGGTGTCGATTCCCCAGATCTGGCTGGCGAAACCCTGTCCCCCACTGCCTCTCAAGCCTTCCTTGAGGCCGTTTCCTACACGGCCTTTGTGAAAGGGGTATCGGGCTGCCTCCACAAACACGCGGATTGCCTCCGGGGAACGCGCGTGGCAGAGCAAGATCCCATGGGCTCCGGCCGCCAGGACCTGCTGCACCATCCAGTAGTTCGCCTTCATAGTCGCTTCGTCGATTCCGCCTACGGGCAGCGTGCAGATGACCGCAGGGGTTCGATGTCCACTGCGGGTGGGACCTCCATCTACCAGACCCTGCATGAATCTCCGCAGGAGAGTCACGTCGTAGGCTCCGTGCTCCATCTCGTAATTGATGTAGTCGGCCCAGGTTTGTGCCAATCGCTTGCCTTCCTCGTAGCCTCCGTGGGCACCCGTGTAATAGATGGGCTGCCCTTGCTCCAGGAGCTCGATCGCCTTGTTGACTCTTTTCGCCTCGGCGGATTTGCCTGAGGGATTGACAGTCGAAAGGCCGGCGGCGTAGGTTGAGACAATCAGAAACATAAGCAGTCTCGGCTTTTTCATGACTTCTCCGTCGAGGAGGCTGTGGAAAATTTTGCTGAGGGAACGTCAGAGACGAATTCCCACGTCCCTCCAAACAAGCTTACATCGAACGGGAGAAACCTTGAAGCATGAGCAACAAGATTGTCCGGATAGGCCGACTCTGCAGACTGGGGTTGGAGCCCCAACTAAACGAAGGAGAAAATCATGAAGCCTCTCCAGAGACTCGGGATCTTCATCTCGATCAATATCTTTGTAGTCACCCTGGTCCAGAGTCCCTTGATGGCCTCGAACGTGAGAGTTCTGGTTTCCCCTGATCAGAAGAAGCAGCTTGCGGAATTGGAACGGAGCCTACCCAATCTGGAACTGGTCGCGGCGAAATCGGATCAAATACTGGATGTTATCGGCGATTGTGACGCCATCATCGGTCTGGGCTATGGCGGCGATCGTTCCCGTCAGATCATTCAAGCAGGGAAGAAGTTGCGATGGGTGCACAGCACTAGCGCGGGTGTGGAAAACATCGTGTGGATTCCCGAGCTGAAAGACAGCGATATCATCCTGACCAATGCCAAGATCTTCCAGGGTCCGGAGATCGCCGACCATGCTTTCGGATTGCTGTTGACCCTGACCCGCAACCTGAAACAGTTCAACCGGCGGATGGATGAGGGCTGGGAAAGGATTACCCCAGATTTGCCCATCATCGAACTGCGACACAAGACCATTCTGATCGTTGGTCTTGGGGGGATTGGGACTCAGATCGCCCAGCGGGCTTCCGCCTTCGACATGCGAGTTCTGGCCGTCGATCCCAAAGATATTCCTCTGATGCACATCGTAGAGCGCGTCGTCAGGCCAGATCAGCTGCACGAGGCACTTCCTCAGGCCGACGTCGTCGTCAGCTCGGTCCCCCATACCGCTGCGTCTGAGGGCATGTTCGGCAAGAAGGAATTTGCCTTGATGAAGGACAGCGTCTATTTCGTCAACGTCTCACGTGGGAAGGTGGTCCAGACAGAGGCCCTGGTGGAGGCCTTGAGGTCGGGCAAGGTCCGGGCTGCAGGCCTGGACGTGACCAACCCCGAGCCGCTACCCAAGAACCATCAACTGTGGAAAATGAACAACGTCATCATTACACCCCATATTGCGACGGTTTCGATTCAATCCCGCACCCGACTTCTCGAACTGATTCGCAGCAATATCGAGCGCTTTGTCACCGGGCGACCCATGCTGAACGTCGTCAACAAGGCAGCCGGGTTCTAATCTAAGCTTGAAACTTCAAGAATTCGTCGCACGTCTGAACGTCGCCCGTCTCCTGTCCTCCGAAGGTGCCGCCAACGGGTGAGCTACCAGCGTGCCGAAGCCAAGTCCGACAGAGCCGCGAACGACTTGAGCCGTTAGCAAAATGAGCCCAGGTTCCGAGGAGAGAGCCGGACAACAGCACAAATCCCCAGTAGCCGGAAGTTTCTTTCTTGAATGGGACGG
>Ga0310342_100000419_pt1 | contig 23575 bp, 17 predicted proteins | sample S15DNA20500_MG_FD_206155 | JGI IMG/M metagenome (GOLD analysis project Ga0310342, IMG submission 206155) | Marine microbial communities from station ALOHA, North Pacific Subtropical Gyre - S1503-DNA-20-500_MG | ecosystem: Environmental > Aquatic > Marine > Oceanic | place: Pacific Ocean: North...
CACGCCACCGTCACGCAGTCCACAACCCAGTTGGCGACCGTCGGGGGAGATCGTCACCATGCTGATCCGCTGGCCGGGCAGACCGTCCCACGACCGCTGCAGTTGGCCGGTCGACGGATCCCAGGCTTTCACGCTCCGCTGGCTGGCCGTCAGCAGCGTCTTGCCGTCGGGTGTGAACCGGATCGCCAGCACCCAGTCGGTGTGGTCGGTCAGTGTCAGTCGAGATGGCCCACCGGTGGGGTTCCACAACCGCACCGTTTCGTCCCAGCCACCACTGGCCAGTTGGCCGCCGCCCGGAGCAAATGCGACCTGGGAAACGCTGTTGGTGTGACCGGAAAACTCAATCGGCTTCGGAGCCTGGGCGACCACGGTGGCCGACAGAACCATCAGGAGCAACGAGGTCTTGGTCTTCATTGGGATTTCCAGGAAGCGACCGACACATCAAAGTTGGCTGACCGGAATATAACGTGCTAGGATAACCCTGCGAAAGCAGTCTTCTGCCACGCACCGCCGCCCGAGGCACAAATGTCCCCCACCGGTACCCCCACGATCCATCACGCCGGCTGGTCTCGTCGCGAGATCCTCCAGGCGGGCACGCTGGGGTTGATGGGCCTGTCGATGTCCGACGTCGAGCGGCTTCGAGCCGAGTCGGGCGCGCCTCGCCGTCCCCGCGCGGTCATCTATGTCTTCCTGACCGGCGGGTTGGCCCAGCACGAGAGCTTCGATCCCAAGCCGGATGCCTCGCAGAACGTGCGGGGCGAGTTCACACCGATTCCCACCCGCACTCCCGGGCTGCAGATCTGCGAGCACCTGCCGTTGCTGGCCGACCGCAGCGACAAGTGGGCCCTGTGCCGCAGCGTCTCGCACGGTTGGAACGAGCACGTCCAGGGCACCTGCCTGATGCTGACCGGCCGCAGCCAGTTGCCGCCCAGTTTCAACAGCACGCCCAAGCCGTCGGACTTCCCCGGTATCACGGCGATGGGCGGACGCATGGCACCGGGCCGCAACGGCCTGCCCGGCGCGGCCGTCCTGCCCTACCCGATCAAGACCCCCGGAACCCTGGCCGGGCGAATGGGGCCCCGCTTCGACCCCTGGATGCTCAAGGCGGCCAGCGACTGCAAGTGGTCGGGCGCCTGTCCCAACTGCTGGGATCACCAACGGCGTCCCGAGGCGCGGCACACCGGCTACCCGGTCTTTCGCGCCCCCAACCTCACGCTCGCCGATGGTCTCTCTCAGAACCGTATCGACAACCGCAAGGCGCTGCTGGGAACCATCGAACGGCAGCAGAGTTTTCTCGATCGCTACGCCACCGTCAACAGCCTCGACCGATACCGTACCGGAGCACTCAGCCTGTTGACCTCCGGACGCGTCCGCCGTGCGTTCGACATCGAGAACGCGGACCCGAAGGCGCTGGATCGCTACGGCCGCAACCTGTTCGGCTATTCGCTGCTGATGGCCGCTCGGCTGGTCGAGGTCGGGGTCAGCATGGTGCAGGTCAATCTCGGCCGCGGCGGCTTCGACACGCACGGCAACGCGTTCGACCACCTCAAGAACCTGATGCTGCCGCCCACCGACCAGGCCCTCTCGGCCCTGCTCGACGACCTGGACCAGCGAGGCCTGCTGGAAGACACGCTGGTCGTCGCAGCCGGCGAGTTCGGCCGCACCCCCCGAGTGTTCAACCTGCCGCAGTACTACGAACTGCCCGGGCGGGACCACTGGGGAGCCGTGCAGAGTGTCTTCTTTGCCGGAGCCGGTGCCAGCGGCGGCAAGGTGATCGGATCCTCCGACGCCGACGGCGGACAGCCCAAGGACAACAAGCAGACTCCCGAGAGCATGGCGGCAACGATCTACGACGCCCTGGGCATCGACCGACACGCCACCTGGGACGACAACCTCAAGCGTCCCCACGCCATCTACCACGGCAACCCGATCGAGGGGTTGCTGGCGTAGGTGCTAGCCGGCGCCCACCGGCGGCATCACCATCAACTCGTCATCGTCGGCCAGTTCGCGACCGCGGTCGCGTTCCATCTGGTTGTTGACCATCACCAGGTGGACGAAGTTGCCCGGCACTTTCATCACGGCCAACGCGTCGTTGATCGTCGCCCCCTCGGAGAGTGTCAGCACGTCCCCCTCGGGCGACTTCTCCTTCAACGCCGCCATCAGCTTCACGCGGATCTGCATCACTCAGCCGACTCCGCGTCGGCACCGCCATCGGCCGCCTCGGTCCCATCACCGGCTGCGGCCGCCTCGGCTGCGGCCGCCTCGGCTGCCATCGCCTTGGCCACCTCGGCCGCCTTCTTCATCGCAGCGGCCTTGGGAGAGATCAACTGGGCGTGCGAGCCGTCGACCGACGACTGCGGGGCCTGGCCACCGAAGTGGAAGCCCCTTGGCTGAGCCTTCTGGCCCAGCAGGGTCGTCTTGGCCAGCGACGCCGCCACGCCGGTGGCGATGTAGGCCCGTCGGACATCGAAGGGGTTCTCCTTGAGGAATCCCTTCCAGTTCCCCAGGTCGGTCCGGGTCTGCATGATCCCCTTGACCATGCCGACATCGGTCAGCATGCCCAGGTCGTTGGCCTCGCCGACGAAGACCGCGCCGGTCATCTGGTCGCCGGTGAAGATGAACTTGCGGTAGATGTGATCGGCGGCATTGGAGATCGTCACGGCGTCGTCGGACGCATCGCCCCAGTTGCCGAAACTCGCATTCTGCAGTCCGCAGACGTCCAGGATGTTCAGCGACAGGCTACCGGGATACTCGGCGTCGTGCCCGGCCATGTTCGCTCCGGCGATTCGTCCGTGATCGACAGCCGTGGGCTGGATCGAATGAATCTCGTTGGCTCCACCCCCGAGCACCGGACCCTGGGCGACATCGCCGCCGGCGTAGACACCCTCGGCACTTGTCTGGCATCGCGAGTTGACGATGATCCCCTGATCGGTCTCGATCCCCGCCTCCGACGCCAGGTCGGTGTTGGGCCGGATACCGATCGCCACGATCACCACGTCGGCTTCGACGGTTGCCCCGCCGCCCAGGGCAACGACCTTGCCGCCCCCCTCGCCGTCGGCGATCGACTCGACCGCCGCTGCGGTATGCAGGTCCACTCCCTTGGCTCCCAGCCAACTCTCGACCAACCCGGCGGCGTTGGCATCGAGCATCCGGGGCAGCACGTGGTCTTCTCGCTCGATGACCGTCAGGTTCCAGCCGCGCTTGTGCATCGCGTTGAGCATGATGAAGCCGATGAACCCGGCTCCGATCATCGTCACCCGGGGCGACTCGCTCCCCTCGGCGGCCGCCAGCAGGCTGGCGGTGTGTTCGAGAGACCAGAGAGGCTGAACACCGGGCTGGTCGGCACCGGGCACCGGCAGTCCCGTGGGAGCGGCACCGGTGGCGATCAGCAGGTTGTCGTATTCGACCGTGCTGCCGTCGTCGAGTGTCACGGTGCGAGCGGCCGTGTCGATGCCGCCGGCCCGCTGGCCGATCTTCGCGTCGACACCCAATCGGCCGAAGTAATCGTCATCGGCGGTGTGAGTGTGCTCGCGGGGGACATTGCCGGAGAGCCAGTACGGCAGGGCCATTCGAGAATGGGCCAGCTCGTCGCTGATCAGCGTGATCGACGCCTCGCCGTTTCCGTATTGCCGAATCGTCTCGATCGCATTGGTGGCCACTGGGCCACCGCCGATGATGACATGCTTGGTCATGGTCAGTCGTTTCCTTGCTCGCGGCGACCGTCACGGCCGCCGGTGTCTGTCGGCCCAGTGGACCTCACATCGACGCCAGGCCGAGTTCGGCCAGCTTCTTCTCGGTCGGCACACCCTCTTCGTCCCAACCCCGCTCCCGGTAATAGACCGGCAGCATCGCATCCAGGTCGACGGTCACTCCCGCTGACGGGCCGTCGGTGTGAGGTTCACTGAGCAGCCGTTTGGGCAGGTTGTCGTCGGCCATGGTCAGGCCGGCCTTGATGTTCCACAACCGCTCCAGGTTCCAGGTCTTCTCGCCGATCGTCTCGAAGTCGTCCACCGTGTAGTCGACCCCCGTGGCCGCGGCAACCAGTGGAACAAACGTCTCGAGGACACCGCCGGCAAAACCGGTGAACAGGCACAGGCCGGTGGCGTCGTGAGCCGTCGAGCGGTGCTGTTCGTGCACCACCCACTCGCTCTTCCCATCGGTCGTGTGCGGCGTGCTCTCGGATGTCTCGAACCCGGGCGTCCAGGCCCGGAGGTGACAGGCCCCGCGGTTGCAGGTGGCGTAAGCGACGCCCATGCCCACGAAGCCACGCGGGTCGTAGGCGGGAAATTCCTGGCCCTTGACCCCCATGAACACGTCGGGGTTCTCCCATTTCTCTCCCATCAGCTTGGCCCCGTCGGCGAGGTCATCACCGAAGCCCTCGCGGTAGGCGGTCGCCTCGGTCATCCGCACCAACGCCTCGGCCGATCCGAACTCCAGAGGCATCTCGACGTGCTCGTCGGTCACCGTCCCCTCCTGGTACAGTTCCATCGCGCTGGCCAGGGTCGATCCCATCGAGATCGGATCCATGCCCAGGTCGTTGCAGAGCCAGTTGGCTTTCAACACCGCGTCGAGGTCGCCGACACCGGTGTCGGCTCCCAGCGCCCACGCCGCCTCGTACTCGGGTCCCTCCCCGGCCTGTTTCCAGTTCTTCGGGTGGGTGTTGACCAGGAACTTGTCGGAGTGTTCACCCAGTTCGCAGACGCGACCGCAGGCGATCGTGCAGGCGAAGCACGCCTTGTTGGCCGTCAGCCGGGTGTCGCGGATGGCATTCCCGTTGAGGTTCTCGGCCTCCTCGAACTGGCCCTGTTGGAAATTGCGGGTCGGCAGCCCACCGAAGGCCTGGGTCAGGTCGATCGTCGCGGCGGTCCCGAACATGCCGAAGGCTTCGTAGGTCGGGTTGACGATCATCTCACCCCGCATGTCCCACAACGCCTTCATGAAGGCGTCACCGTCTGAGAGTTCGACGCCGCCGGTCCCTCGCACGGCGATCGCCTTCAGATTCTTGGATCCCATCACCGTGCCCACGCCGCTGCGGCCGGCGGCCCGGTGCTTGTCGTTCATGATGCAGGCGAACTTCACCAGGTTCTCACCCGCCGGACCGATGCAACAGGTCCGCAGGCCGGGGATCCCCAGTTCCTCGCGCAACCCGTCCTCGGTGTCGCCAACCGTCTTGCCCCACAGGTGCGAGGCGTCCCGCAGTTCGACGCGGTCGTCGTAGATGAACAGGTACTTGGGCGTTTCGGACGCCCCCTTGATCAACACCAGGTCGTAGCCGGCGAACTTCAGTTCCGGGCCCCAGAACCCGCCCGAGTTGGACGTGGTGATGCAGTTGGTCAACGCACCCTTGGTGACCACCATGTACCGCGACCCGCACGGAGCACAGGTGCCCGTCAGAGGTCCGGTGGCGAAGATCAGGACGTTCTCAGGAGACAGAGGATCGACCGTGGGGTCCATCTCCTCGTAGAGGTAACGATCGGCGAGCCCGCGGCCGCCGATGTAGTCCTCCATCCACTCCTGCGGAATGTCCTCGGCGGCCGCCGTTCCGGCCGTCATGTCGACTCGCAGCAACTTGCCGGTCCAACCACCCATCGTCTTCTCTCCGCTGATGATGACACCCAGGGGGCGTCGAGATAATTTGATCCGTGAAGCCGGGACGCCTAGCTCGACGCGGCGACGTATTTCGAATTGACCTTCTCTGCCCACGGTTCGAACCAACCGCCCCCCTGATCGGCAGCGACGAACTCGATCGCCGCCGTCGGGCAGGCCGCCTCGCAGGCCGGTTCGCCACCACAGAGGTTGCACTTGCTGGCCGTGCCGGTCGCCGGCAGCGTGTAGACGGTGCCGAACGGGCAGGCAATCGTGCACAGGTGGCAACCGATGCACAGGGATTCGCTGACGATCTTCGCTCCGCTGTCGACGTCGACCCCGATCGCGTTGACCGGGCAGGCGTTCATGCACCACGCCTCGTCACATTGCAGGCAGGTGAACGGAGCGTAACTGGCCTCCTCGTCGAACACGTTGACGCGGATCAACGACCGCGACGGTTGAAACGTCCCGGTCTGGACCCACGAGCAGGCGAGCTCGCATTGCATGCAACCGGTACACCGGTCGGGCACGATGTTCAGCATCATGGTCATCGAATGACCTCCTCGCGATAAGGCGTGCGACCGCAACAAAAGAGATCCCGCGGCCACAACGATGCCACTTTGTACCCCCTGTCGGCCTGAAAGTCAAAATCGGTCCACACCCTGATGGAAAAGGCCACTGCGTTGAGATCGCGAGCGGTTCGCGCGAGAATGCCTGCCGCGACAACAGTGACGAAGACGACACACACCGGCATCGCCAAACGGCGACGGTGCCCGTCCCCTCAACAGGAAGCCATCACCATGCGAGTCGACCAGGCCATCGCGGAGATCCTCAAGCGAGAAGGCGTCGAGCAGATCTTCCTGTTCCCCTTCACCCCCATCCTCGAAGCGATCTCGGCGGCCGGCATCCGCCCGATCGTCGCCCGCCAGGAGCGGGTCGCCGAGAACATGGCCGACGGGTTCTCGCGGGTCAGCAACGGAAAGAAGATCGGCACGATCACCGTGCAGCAGGCCGCCGGAGCCGAAAACGCGTTCGCCGGCATCGCCCACGCCTACACCGACTCGAGCCCGATCCTGTTCCTGCCCGGCGGCATGAACCGGATGGAGTCGGGCACACCGCCCAGCTTCAACGCCGTGCCCAACTACCGGGCCACCACCAAGTGGGCTGACCAGCTGCTGACCGCCGATTCGCTGCCGCAACGCATGCGGCGGGCGTTCACCGCCCTGAGAACCGGGCGGCCGGGTCCGGTGATGCTCGAGATCCCCACCGACGTGGCCGTCGAAGAACTCTCCGGTGAGTTGGACTACACCCCCGTTGCCGCGGCCCGTGCGGGTGTCGATCCCGACGCGGTCCGCGATGCGGCGAAGCTGCTGCTGGCCGCCGAGAGACCGATGATCTGGGCCGGACAGGGTGTGCTTTACGGCGAGGCCACCACGGAGATGACCGCGGTCGCCGAATTCCTGGGCGCGCCGGTGATGACCACGCTGCTGGGCAAGAGCGCTTTCGACGAAACCCATCCGCTGGCGCTGGGTGCCGGGTCACACAGCTGCACCGACATGTCACTGGACTACCTGGACCGCTGCGACGCGATCCTCGCCCTGGGCACCAGCCTCACACGCTCGGTCTTCGCCCCCGACATCCCCGCGGGCAAGCGGATCGTCCACAACACCGTCGATCCCCGGGATCTCAACAAGCACTACATCGCCGATGTCCCGCTGCTGGGTGACTGCCGACTGGCCGCCGTCGCGTTGCTCGAGGAACTCAAGAGCCAGCTGGGCAACGAGGACGGGCGACCCGAGCGGGCCGAGGTCGAAGCGCACGTGGCCGGGACGACCGCCGCCTGGGACACCCGCTGGGCTGCGAAGTTCGGCACCGACGACACCCCGCTGAATCCCTACCGCGTGATGGCCGATTTCATCGCCATGACCGATCCGGCTCAGACGATCGTCACCCACGACTCGGGCAACCCCCGCGACCAGTTGATGCCGATCTACAAGTCGACCACCCCCCGAGGCTACCTGGGCTGGGGCCACTCGACGCAGTTGGGCTTCGGACTGGGCGCGATCATGGGTGCCAAGGTGGCTGCACCCGAGAAGCTCTGCGTCAACTTCATGGGCGACGCGGCGATCGGGATGGTCGGCATGGACATCGAGACGGCGGTTCGCGAGGAGATCCCGATCCTGACGGTGGTGCTGAAGAACTCGGCGATGGGCAACTACGAAAAGCACATCCCCATCTCCGTCGAGAAGTACGGCACGAAATACCTGACAGGTGACTACGCCGACCTGGCCCGGTCACTGGGAGCCCACGGTGAACGGATCGAGCAGCCCGGTGACATCCGTGCGGCCTACGAACGGGCGATCACGGCCACCGGCGAGGGAAAACCGGCGTTGCTCGAGTTCATCACCTGCGAGGAACCCGACATGGCAATCCCGGCCAGGGGATGATCGGCAGCCGCTGCGGACAACAAGAGATGTCGCGTCGGGAATTTCGTCGATAGAATCAACGGCGTTGATCTCTCCAAGGACGTTTTCCTGCTCATGCTTCGTCTCCTGGGACACCACCGTGAACTCTGCTCGGGCCTGACCCGCCGCGAGCTACTCGAGGCGGGTACGCTGGGGCTGAGCGGCCTGTCGCTGGACGCGTTGCTGCGAAACAACTCGGCCCAGGCGGCCCCGGTGGCCGGAACCAACGCCGGCTTCGGCAAGGCCAAGTCCTGCATCGTGCTGTTCCTCTACGGAGCCTGGAGCCAGCAGGACACCCTGGACATGAAGCCCGCCGCCCCGGCCGACATACGAGGCGAGTTCTCCCCGATCTCGACGGTGCTGCCGGGCGTGCAGATCTGTGAACACCTGCCGCGGCTCTCGAGGTGGCTCGACCGCACCACCCTGGTCCGCTCGATGACGCACTCGCACCCCACGCACTGCGTCGCCTACGCACTCTCGGGCATTCCTCAGAACCCGCTCCGCGACCCGCGTGACTACTGGCCGTTCCTGGGTTCGTCGCTCGACTACCTCTGGGACCGCACTCCCGACGACCGGACACCTCGCGGGATTCCCCGCAACATGTGCCTGCCATGGGAACTCAACAGCCGCAGCCGCAACCGCAGCCACCGGGGCCTGACGGCGGCGTGGCTGGGCAGCCAGTGGGAACCGATCTACGGCCAGTTCGACGGCAGAGCGACCCGGGAGGCCGGTCACCCGTCGGCCGACGGGGGCAAGGCCATCCGCAGCCGATTCGATCCCCACGACGGGATCACCCCCGAGAGCACGTTCCGGGTGATGGCGCCGACGGTGCTCGAACTGGCCCCCAAGGTCAAGCTCGCCCACAAGGTCGCCCAGACCGGACTCGACCTTCCCGAGGGAGTCAGCATCGATCGATTGAACCGTCGTCGCGGACTGCTCGAACAATTCGACCGATCGCGTCGTCACCTCTCGGCCACTCGACAAGCCGAGGGGCTGGATCGCTTCCAGCAGATGGCCTTCGACATGCTGACCAGCGCCGATTGCAGCCGCGCACTGGATGTCACCCGGGAATCGACGCCGATCCGCGACCGTTACGGCTACACGCTGTTCGGCCAGGCCACCCTGGCTGCCCGGAGACTGATCGAGGCCGGTTCACGGATCGTGACGGTCTACTGGGACGAGTTCGGTCCCGAGAACACCGGCTGGGACACTCACGTCAACAACTTTCCCCGTCTCAGGGAAGGCCTGTGCCCCACGCTCGACCAGGTCTACACGGCCTTGCTGGAAGACATGGAACAGAGGGGAATGCTCGAGGAGACAACCGTCCTGTTGATCAGCGAGCACGGCCGCACGCCCAAGATCGGCAACAAGCCCGGCGGAGCCCGCGAGCACTGGAGCTACGCCTACAGCGGACTGTTCGCCGGGGCCGGCATCCGCCCCGGCCAGGTCATCGGGGCGACCGACAAGCACGCGGGCTACCCGATCGAGCGACCCCTGAATCCCAAGGACATCCTGTCGACGCTCTACCACCTGCTGGGATTCGACGTCGAGGCCACCCGCACCTACGACAGCCTCGAAAGACCGCACTTCTTGCTGCCCCACGGAAACGTGGTGCCGGAAATGCTGGCGTAGTCGGCCGACGGGAGTGCAAAACCGCCGCCGGTCTCTTCTAGATCAACAACTCGTCGACCACGCGGGCCCCGGTCACCTCGGGATCGGTCAGACGCTCGGGACGACCACTGTGCCGGTACGTCAGCCGGCGGTGGTCCAGGCCCAGTTGTTGCAGGACGGTGGCGTGCAGGTCGGCCACGCTGACACGATCCTCAACCGCCGCGTACCCGAAATCGTCGGTCCCACCGTGAACATGTCCGGCACGAAACCCGCCGCCGGCCATCCACAGACTGAACGCATTGCGGTTGTGGTCCCGGCCGTCCTTCGCCTCAGAAATCGGCAACCGGCCGAATTCACCGGTCCACATCACGATCACGTCGTCGAGCAATCCCCGCCGCTTCAGGTCCTTGACCAATGCCGCGCTGGGCTGATCCGTCTGCCGGCAGATGTTGGGCAGGTCCTTGGGCAGGTTGTTGTGATTGTCCCACGGCTGAAAGCTGGGAGAGACCGGCGGGAACACCTGCACGAAGCGGACACCCGCTTCGACCAGCCGCCGGGCCATCAACACCCGCGACCCGTAGGCCGCGGTGACCGGGTTGTCCAGCCCGTACAGTGCATGCGTCTCCCTGGACTCCTGCTTCAGATCCAGCGCCGACGAGGCCGTCAGCTGCATTTTCGCAGCCAGTTCGTAGTTCTGGATCCGGGCTTCCAGTTCGCTTTCACGCGGGTACCGCCGCTGGTGACGACGGTTCAGCTTCTCCAGCAAATCCAATGACCGACGCCGACCCGCCGGCCGCGTGCCCGGTCGCGGCGAGAGGTAATGCACCACGTCGCCGGCGCTGTTGAACTCCGTCCCCTGGTACACCGCCGGCAACCATCCACTCGACCAGACCATCTTCCCCGACGTGTTGTAGCCCTTGGGGCTCCGCAACACGACATATCCCGGCAGGTCGTCCCGCTCGGTCCCCAGCCCATAGCAAATCCACGAACCCATCGCCGGCCGGCCGGGAAACGTCTTGCCCGTCTGCATCATCGAGATCGCAAACGGGTGGTTGTTGTGCCCGGTGTGCATCGAACGGACCAGGCAGATCTCGTCGGCGATCGAGGAGGTGTGGGGAATCAGCTCACCCAGCCGCATCCCGCACTCGCCCGCCTCGGAGAACGTGTACGGCGACTTCAGCAGGACGTTGTTGTTGTCCAACTGGAAAGTTTCTATCTCCTGGCTGGGCACCTTGCCGTGCTGCCGCGTCAACTCGGGTTTCTCGTCGAAGAGATCCATCTGCGACGGACCACCGTTCTGGAACAGCTGGATCACCGCCCGGGCCCTCGGCTTGGCGTGACCCGGACGAGGCACCAGGTCTTCGGGCTCGTGCTCCGCCGCCAACAACCCCTCGCGCTGCAACATCCCCGCCAGCGCCAGCGTGCCGAAACCGGCTCCCGCCTCGGCCAGCATCCGGCGTCGCGTACCCGGGCAACCGGACCAGGATGTCGTCGCACCGTTCACGATCGTCTCCATCGCACAACCGATTCTCGAGTGTCAGGGAACATACAGGAATTCATTGGTGCACATCAGCATCTGGCAGAGATCACGCAAAGCGTCCTTGCCGATGGCATCGGCGGCCTGGTCGACCAGGAACTGACGGCAGGCAGCCAGTTCCTCGGCGGCCGGTTCTCGCGCCAACGACAATCGGTACGCCCAACTGATCTGGACCGAAGAATCGTCCGGGGCCTGCTGCCTGACCCGATCGGCCATCGCTGCGGCCTGGTCGACCACGAATTGACTGTTGAGCAGGGCCAGCGACTGCAGCACGGTCGCCGATTGCGGCCTCTTGGTGCAATTGACCGGGACAATCGGCGAATCGAACAGCTCCAGGAACCTCAGCGGGTAGACCCGCCGGGCCAGCAGGTAGACGCTGCGACGGTTGACACTGGTCGGCATCGGCCCCGGCTTGGCCGTCGACAATCCGTTGGTGGGAGTCGTCAGCATCACCGGCTGGCCTCCGGGAGTCGGATCGAGCTGCCCCGAGACGGCCAGCACCGAATCGCGAACGATCTCCGCCTCGATCCGCCGCAGGTTGGCTCGCCACAACAGCCGATTGGCCGGATCCACGGCCACCGCACGGCCTTCATCGGCCGGATCGCGGTACGATGCCTGGCGGTAGGTTGTCGAAAGCATGATGCGACGGTGCAGGTGCTTGAGGCTCCAGCCGTGTTCAACGAAATCGACGCTCAGCCAGTCGAGCAACCTCGGATGGCTGGGTGGACCGCCGTTGAGTCCGAAGTTGCCCGGGGTCGCGACGATGCCGGTGCCGAAGTGATGGTGCCATGCGCGGTTGACGATCACCCGAGCCGTCAACGGGTGATCCGGACGGGTCAGCCAACGGGCCAGCGACAGGCGGCGACCGCTGCTGCCCGCTCGAGCATCCTCTGGACGGGTCGCCGACTCGGCCCGGTCCGTTGCCAGCACCTCGAGGAATCCCGGAACGATCGGCATCCCCGGCTTGTTCCACTCGCCTCGCCGCAACATCCTCGACGGCGAGTCAGCACCCACGTCCCACAGGGCCTGGATCTTCCCGTAACTCCGCCTGGTCGCACCCAACTCGGCCATCTGCCGCTTCAGGTCAGCCACACGAGCAACCACGTCCGCCTGCCCGGGGGAGGTCTTCCCGGCCGCCTCGACGATCTTCAACTTGTCGCCAAGCGTCTTGAGCCGGGCGGCAACCGACTTGTTGTGAGTGTCGATCTCGGCCTTTTCGGCCACCGAAACCGTATTCAGGAACCGATTCTGGGGCTTCTTCCAGTCGTGGACATTCAACGCAGGCTCGAAACACGCCATGAAGCGGTAGAAGTCGCGGTGCGGAATCGGGTCGTACTTGTGACTGTGACACCGGGCACATTCCAGGGTCAGTCCCATCAGGCTCGAAGACACGGTTTTCATCAGGTCAAACAGGACGTCGTAGCGTTCCTTGACCCCGTACTGCGCCTCGCTGGTCGGATCCTCGACGTTGCGCAGAAATCCGGTCGCGATCAGTTTCTGCTGCACCCCGGGCGTCCACCGCTTCAGCTTGTCCCACGCCACCAGTTCATCTCCGGCGAGTTGCTCGATGACGAATCGGTCCCAGGGCATGTCCTGGTTGTGAGCCGAGATGCAGTAATCCCGGTACCGCCACATGCCCTCGTTGAGGTAGATCGTCGCCGCGTCACCGTCGAAGAGTCGCACGTCCACGTAACCGGCAGCATCCATCCAGTGGCGTCCCCACCGTTCACCGTACTGGGGATGAGCCAGCAGTCGGTCGATCAACCGGCCGAAAGCCCCGGGACGGTCGTCGGACAGGAACGACTGCTGCAGGTCGGGTGAGGGCGGCAACCCCAACAGGTCGAGGCTGGCGCGTCGAAGCAACGCCGACCTCTGTGCATCGTCGGCGAACCCCAGCCGGCTGGCTTCGAGCCGGCCCAGGACGAACGCATCGACCGGTGACCTGACGCGGTCGGTGGCTTTCACCTCCGGCAGCCGAGGCCGTCTCGGTTTCCGGAACGCCCAGTGCTTCCGGTCCTCAGCGGTCACCAGGCTCAGCGGTGGCACATCCCCGGGATCCTCATCGGCCGGCGCACCGGCCAGGATCCAGCGTCTGAGCATCGACCGTTCGGTGTCACTGAGTGTCGTCTCCCCCTTGGGGGGCATCTCACCCGCGTCGACCAGATGCATGAGGAAGCTCGAGGCCGGCTTCCCGCGGACAATCGCCGGGCCGCTCTCGCCGCCGGCGAGCAAACCGGCCAATGTCCGCAGATCGAGCTGTGATTCGCGGGAATCCTTGCCGTGGCAACCGACACAATGCCGTACCAGCAACGGTCGGATCGACTTCTCGTAACTGGCCACCTCGGGCACACTGGCACCGTGGACGGTCAACTTGGCGACCAGCCGCGTGGCGTCACCGTGGTGCGGATTGCCGGAACCGTCGGCCAGCGAATCGGCGATGAAATAGACGAACTCGCCCGGACGGACCACCAGGTCCTTCAGGTGAAACCGCCCGTGCTCGCTGGGAGTCCCGAAATCCGCGCGGCCTTTGGCCAACGACACTCCTTTGAATCCCTTTTCGAGGTTCGGCGCCGGGCCGCGGTGGACGTACCAGTTGATCTGGGAATTCTTTCCGCAGCAGTTCTGGGCATGCTGGAACTCACCTCGGATCTCCAGCCTCCCCGCCACCGGACTCCGCCAGCCGATGACGATCGCGTGATCCGGGCCGGGTGCGATCAACACGTCACCGGCCTTGAAGTTGACTCCGACGTTCTGGGCAGCGGTGTAGCGTCCTGCGAACGGTGCCAGCGCGGGACCCAGCTTGAAGGTCCAGGCCTGGACCGGGGCACTGAACAGCCCGTCGCCACGGAGTTTCAGCAACGTGTACCGGCCGTCACGATGCCACGTCCGCGATCCGATCGGACCGGTCGATCGAGTGGTCCGCAACAGGTGCCAGACCGACGAGTGCCCAAAGAGATCCGCCTGGGGATTCTGCGACCCCTTCTGTGCCTGCAGCTGCCGCTCGAAATCCCAGGTCACCGACGGAGAGCCCGACTTCGGGGCCGTCGGCTTCGATTCCTCGGCCCGGACAGTGACACAGGCCACCGCCATCACAGCCCAACACCACGCCGCAGCTTGCATGACTCTTTTCATCACGGCACCATTGTAACGGTGTGACAGACCTGTCACACGCCGTCCCCGACAGCCCCCTCCAACGAGCCTCACCCATGACGCCCTCAACTTTCGGCTCCCTCTCCCGCCGCCAGTTCCTCCAGGCTTCGACCGTGGCTGCGGCCACGACGGCCATCACCGCAACCACCGGTTCGGCCAAGCCCAGTCCCGGACCGAAGGTGCGAACGGTCCTCGGGCCGGTCGACGCCTCCGAGTTGGGAGTGACGTTGATGCACGAGCACGCCCCGGCCATCGACTGGGCGGAGTTGTACGAGATCGACCCGGCCCCGATCGCGCCGGTCCGTAAGCAGATGCTCGACTTCACCGTCAAGCTGCTCGATCGCTTCCACCAGACCCTGGGCACGGGACAGGGGCCCGGGGCGATCGTGGAGTGCACACCGATCCGGGTCGGCCGGTACCCTCAACTGCTCGTCGACCTCGCCAAGAAGACCCCCATCCACGTGATCGCCTGCACGGGGTTCTGGTGCGAGGCCTTGGCACCGCAGCACCCGTGGGCTCTGGCCCTGGGACGAAAGCGGGACGGGATCAAACGGATCGCCAGGCTGTACACCCGTGAGATCACCAGGGGAATGGAGGACCCCTACGGCGACTGGGGCGAGGATTTCACCAAGGTGCCGGTGGGAATCATCAAGTGCGCCACCAGCACCTTTCTGCGTCCGAGCGAACGTCGCTGTCACATTGCCGCAGCGATCGCCAGCCGCGACACCGGGTGCCCGATCACCACGCACACCACCGACGGCGGCGGCCTGGAGGAAGCCCAGTTGTTCCTCAAGCACGGTGCCCAGCCCGGCAAGGTCATCATCGGTCACCAGGGCAACCTCGACAACCGCACCGAAAGCGAGGCCCACGAGTACCACCGGCAACTGGTCGGCCTGGGCTGCAACGTCCAGTTCGACCGTGTCGGACATGCCGAGAAGTACGGGAACAAGAAGATCGCCCGGCAGGTCAAGGCCCTGGTCGATTCGGGGCACGTCAAGCAGGTCTATTTCAGCCACGACAACGGCCCCTACTTCAACAATGACTACACGGGTGCCAAGGGCACCGGCAAGGAGTGGAAGATCACCGAAAGTGACTACACGGTGGTGACGACCGGGCTGGTCAAGGCCATGAAGGAACTGGGCATCACCGACAAGCAGATCCACACGATGCTGGTCGAGAACCCGCAGCGCGTGCTCGCCTTCTGATCCGATGCCCGTCTTCCCGGTAGAATCACTGGACGACCCGAGGATCGAGATCTACCGGAATCTCAGGTCGACCAACCGCACGCGCGACCTGGGAATGATGGTCGCCGAGAGCGACCGCGTGGTGCGTCGGATGATCGACAGCGAATGCGAGATGGTCTCGCTGCTGGTCAGCGACCGGAAGCTCGAGAAGTGCACCGGCTGGATCCCCCGTGACCTGCCTGTTTACGTGCTCTCCGAGAACGACGCCAGCCGGCTGGTCGGCTTCGATTTTCACGCCGGGTTGCTCGGATGTGCACTCCGCCCCCCTTCGCCACTGCTCGACGAACTCGTCGACGGCAACCGGCCGGTCCAGACGCTGCTGGCGTGTCCGGGCGTCACCGACCCCCAGAACCTGGGGGTGATCATCCGCCTGGCGGCCGCCTTCGGTGCCGACGGGATGCTGGCCGACAACGCGACCGCCGACCCGTTCTCCCGGCGGGCGCTACGCGTTTCAACCGGGTCGGCGCTCAAGTTGCCGATCCGGCGTTGCCAAGACCTCGCCGCCGACATCGGACGACTGCGGAACGAGTGGGGCTTTGAGACGGCCGGTGCGATCCTGGACACGACGGCGATCCCGCTGCACGATGTCCGACGGCCCGCGCGGTTGATCCTGATGCTGGGCAACGAAACCGACGGGCTCGGCGACGAGTTGACCGGCCTGTGTGACCACAGCTGGACCATTCCGATGACCGGACTGGTCGACTCGATCAATGTCTCGGTCGCGGCCGGGATTTTCCTGCACACGGTGTTTGAACAGGGACGACGACTGGAATCCTAGAACATGACATGCTCTCGACCACTCGATGACATCCCTGCCGAAATCGAAAGCGAGCTCGAACAGGTCGTCAATGACGAACGCCTGCCGGGGCTGAGCGTCGGTATCGTCGTCGACCAGGAACTGGCCTGGTCGCGCGGACTGGGCACCCGTGACCTGGCCACCGGCGAACCGGCTGATGAGCACACGCTGCACCGTGTCGCCTCGATCACCAAGACGCTGACCACCGCGGCGGTGCTGCAGCTGCGGGACCGCCGCAGGCTGTCCCTGGACGATCCCCTGGAACGGCACCTGCCCGAGTTCGCCGAGGCCAGGGAAATCGCAGGGCAACGCGACCAGGTCACGCTGCTGAGGCTCCTGACACACCGGGCCGGGCTGGTCACCGAAACTCCGTTGCCGACCTGGACGACTGACGAGTTTCCCACGCGTGAGGAGATCCTCGCGGCGCTGCCCCGGACCGAAATCGTGCTGCCGGCCGATCACGCCTTCAAGTATTCGAACCTCGCCTTCGGCCTGCTCGGTGAAGTGATCGCCCGTGTCTCGGGCCAGGATTACTTTGACTATGTTGCCGAGCACCTGCTCGGCCCGCTCGGGATGACCGACAGCGTGTACTGGTTGCCCGACGACCAGCGACACCGGATGGCGGTGGGCTATTCGCCCGACCTGTTCCGCGACGGCCTGAAGCCGGCTCCCTACGTCAGCCTGGGGGGCGTCGCGGCCTGCGGCCAGTTGCACTCCAGCGTCGCGGATCTCGCTCGCTGGATCTCGTTGCAGTTTCGCGTCGGCGAACACGCGACTCCCGACGACGTGCTTGCCCCGAACACGCTCGACGACTTCCACCAGCCTCGGTACTCCGAATCCGACTGGTCGGCAGCGCAATGCCTGGGATGGCGATCACTCCGCGTGGGCGAGAACGTCTACCACGGACACGGCGGCGGGATCTTCGGGTTCGCCTCCCAGGTCCTCTTCTCACGTCAACACCGGGTCGGTGCCATCGTCCTGGCCAATCTCTGGCCCTACCCCATGATCCAGTCGCTGACCGTACGAATCCTGGAACGCCTGCTGGGCAACCCCGATCCGCCGCCGCTGGCTCCGCCTTCACTCAACCCGTCCGACCTCGGTTCGTCACGCCCGGTCGCGGCCGATACCGCTCGTGGCACCGACGACCGAGCCGGTCTCTATGTGGCCGAACCGGGGGTGCCGGTTCACATGGCGGTCCGCGACGGCCAGTTGCGGCTGGAGATCTCACCGCTGTGGCCTTACCCACTGCATACCGGCGGAATCCTGGAACCAACCGACGACTCACTGGTCTTCCGAATCCGTGGCGGCCGTGGAGCCGGCGAAGTGGCTCGCTTCGACGTCGATGACCGGGGCCACGCCACCGGGTTCAGCCTGGGTGGATTCGCCTACCGCAGAGTGATGTGAGAAAAAAAACCCTCGAACGGTTTTCACGCGGCCGGGCGTGAACATCAGCCGCTGTTGATCCATGGCCTGCGACGCCGATACCATGTCAATAACCAAGACCCGGTGAAATCCCACACATGCTCAACGTTCTCGGCAACCGCAAGCGATCCTGCAACGGCCTGACGCGCCGTGATGCGATCACCGCAGGCGGTCTTTCGTTGCTGGGCATGTCGTTGCCGGAATTGGTCGGAGCCGAATCGAAACCGTCCGCCGGGTTCCCCGGCCAGGGTCCGGCCAAGAACGTGATCCTGGTCTACCTCTTCGGCGGCCCCCCGCTGCACGACACCTTCGACCCCAAGTTCGGTGCCCCGAAGGAGATCCGCGGCGAATTCGGAGCGACGGCGACCGACGTGCCCGGTGTCCACTTCTGTGATCTGCTCCCGCAGGTCTCGAAATGGATGGGCCGTTCGACCCTGATTCGCTCCGCCCGTCATCACACCAACGACCACTCGGCCGGCCTGCTCTACACGATGACCGGCAAACCGGCCGCGAAGGTCCAGCCCGCCGTGCCGATCCTGCCGACCCAGGCCCCGAGCATGAACTCGGTCGTCGAGTACCTCTCGCGGCACGAACGACGCGACCTGCCCGCCTCGGTCTGGATGCCCTGTTACACCGGCTGGGGCCAGAATTCGATCCGCCCGGGACTCTACGGCGGGTTCCTCGGACGACAGTACGACCCGTTCATCACCAAGTGCCGGGTCCACAGCGACAAGGAAGCCAAGTACGCTCATCCCGAACGGATCAAGGGCGAGGTGCTGCTGCCCAACGTCGCTCTGCCCGAACAGCTCACGCTCGACCGACTCGACAGGCGTCGCAGCCTGACCGAACAGTTCGGCCGCGAGGTGGATCGGCTGGAACGTTCCGGTGCCGTCGAGGCGTTCGACCGCAACACCCGGCGGGCGTTCGACCTGCTGACCGCCACCAACCGGCCCAACAGCCCCTGGCGGGCCTTCGACGCCTCGTCGGAACCCGCCAAGCTCCAGGCCCGCTACGGTGACAACCTCTACGGTCACTCGATGCTCACCGCCCGGCGTCTGGTCGAGTCGGGCGTGCGGTTCGTGACGGTGACCTGGGAGGTGTTCGAGACGGCCAAGATCGATCTCGACGGCTGGGACACTCACCAGCGCAACTTCAATATCCTCCGCGACCACCGCCTGCCGGTCTTCGACCAGGCCTACTCGGCACTCTGCGAGGACCTGGACAACCGTGGCCTGCTCGATGACACCCTGCTGCTGGTGATGGGCGAGATGGGACGCACCCCCAAGATCAACGGCAAGGGCGGCCGCGACCACTGGTCCTACTGCAGCAACATCCTGATGACCGGGGCCGGCGTGAAGCACGGTTACGTCCACGGCCGCTCGGACCGGATCGGGGCCTACCCCAGCGACCGGCCCGTCGGTCCCGAAGCGTTCATCTCCACCGTCTACGCGGCGATGGGCCTGGACACCACGATGTCAATCTACGACCCCGCCGACCGACCGTACCCGATCGCCCAGCACGGCGAGCCGGTCGACGAGATCCTGGCCTAGGAACCCGCCGACGACCCGATCGGTGCCCCGTCTCCGGCCGGACCGACTTTCCTCCCGACCTCACTCCCAAGAGTCACACCATGCAACTGCGTCCCCTGGGCTCCAGCGGCCTGCTGGTCTCCCCGATCTGTCTCGGCACGATGACCTTCGGCACGCCGGTGCCCGAGGCCGATGCGATCCGGCTGGTCCACGAGTCAATCGACATGGGGATCAACTTCATCGACACGGCCAACGTTTACGAAGGGTACGACCGGGTGCTGGGCAGCGCCGGGGGCGTGGCCGAGGAGATCACCGGCAAGGCGATCGCCGACCGCCGCGACAGCGTGGTCCTGGCCACCAAGGTCGGTGGCCCGCTCGGACCCGGTCCCCAGGACCGGGGGCTCTCGCCACTGCACATCGAACGCGAGATCGAAGCCAGCCTGCGACGGCTGGGAACCGATGTCATCGATCTGTACATCGTCCACTGGCCCGACCGCCACACTCCGCTGGAATCGACCCTCGAGGCACTCGACCGGGTCGTCCGCCAGGGCAAGGCCCGCTACATCGGCGTCTCGAACCACTCGGCCGCCCAGCTGTGCCAACTGCTGTGGCTGGCCGAAAAGCACAACTGGGTCCGCCCGGTCTCGTCTCAGATCCCCTTCAGCTTCCTGAGACGCGCGTTCCAGCACGACCTGCCGTTCTGCGAAGACTTCTCGATCGGCGTCACTCCCTACCAGTCCCTGCAGGGCGGACTTTTGACCGGCAAGTACCGTCGAGGCGAAGAGGCCCCCGCGGGGTCCCGCGCGGCCGAGAAGCCCGAATGGGTCTGGACTCGCGACGACGCGATGTTCGATACGCTCGAGGCCCTGGAAGCCCTGGCCACCGAGATCGACACCACGCCGGCCCGTTACGCCCTGGCCTGGACGCTGGCCCAACCGGCGATGTCCTCGCTGGTGGTCGGAGCCAAGCGATCCGAACAGGTGGCCGACGCGGTCGCCGCGACCGACCTGGAGATTCCCTGCGAGCACTTCGCGAGGATCGACGAGATCGTCCCGGCACCGTGGAAGCAGGATGACCCGATCAGGTAGCCGCCAACGCCGCCTTGTTGGCCTCGACCTCCTGCTCCAACCAATCCGGCAACGCCTCGGCGTATTCGCGGGCCTGGGCGACCATGTCGACCCCCACCCGTTGCCTCCACGCCTCGGTCAACCTCTCGACCACCGGTCCCCGTTGGCCGTCACCGACCGGCTGGCCTTCGAACGACCGGCCGTGGACGATGCAGTAGGAGGTCGACGTGCAGAAGATCTCGTCGGCCTGCAGGGCCTCGTACCGCCCCAGGTTCGCCTCGACCAGCGGGATGCCCTCCTGCTCGGCCAGTTCGAACACCGTCCCGCGACTGACCCCCTGCAGGATGTTCCGCGGTTCGGGCGTGTAGATGGTGCCATCGTTGACCAGGAAGATGTTCCACCCGGGACCCTCGGCCATGAATCCATCGGGATCGAACATCACCGGCCAAGTCCCCTCCCCGATCCGCTGCCCCTGCAACTCGGCCATCTTGTAGTGCATGCGGCTGCGGGTCTTGGCCTTGGCGTCGACCAGGTGAGCCGGCAGCGCCTGCTGGGCCGGGACGACAAGGTCGACACCAGTGTCGTACTTGCTGGCAAACGGGCCCATGTGGGTGATCAGCGGCCAGGTACTGATCGTCACCGTCGGCCTGGTGCCCTCCGGCCACAGTGATCCGTAGACCGGCAGCGGGCCGCGCGACACGTCGTGCATGACCCACCAGTCCATTCCCTCCGCCTCGGTCGCCCGGTTCTTTTCGAGCGTCACCAGCGTCTGCTCCTCCAGCTCCTCCTGGCTCAGCCCGCAGTCGATTTCGAGCAGCCGCAACGAACCGTAAAGCCGATCGAGGTGTTCACGGAGCTTGAACGGTTCTCCGTCAAACGTCCGGGTCATCTCGAAGGCCATGTCGCCGTACATCAGGGCGCAGTCGAAGATCGAGACATTCGCATCGCGTTCGGGAACAAAATCACCACTGAAGTAGACGACGCGTCCGGCCATGATGAGGATCCTTGAAGAGGTGTCGAGGATTGGCGGCTAGAACGACTTGACCACGGTTCCGCCGTCGACGGTGATCTCGGTCCCGGTGATGTAACTGCCCGCCTCGGTGCCCAGCAGCAGCGCCGTACCGACCAGTTCGCGGGGATCCCCCCAGCGACCCAGTGCAGTCCGCTCGGCGAAGAACGCGATCTGTTCCTCGCTCAACACGCTCTGAGGCAGGTCGGTCAGGAACGGCCCGGGGCAGATCGAATTGACGGTCACGCCGCTGCTCCCCAGGTCGAGTGCACTGGCCCGGGTCAGCCCCAGCAATCCGCTCTTGGTCGCCGAATAGGCGTTGCGTCCTTCCTTGCTGACCAGCCCCATGATCGAGGAGATGTGGATCACGCGGCCCCAGCCCCGTTCCTTCATCTGCGGCACCAGTTCGCGTGTCAGGGCCATGCAGCTGCTGAGATTCAATTCGATGATCCGGTCCCAGTTCTCGTCGGTGATCTCGTCGATCTCTTCGGGCACGTTCGACCCGGCGTTGTTGACCAGCACGTCGACCCGTCCCATTTCCGACAGGGCCGTTTCAGCCAGCCGCTTGACATCGTCCCGGTTGGTCATATCGGCCACCACGGTCAGGCCCTTCACGTCGAGCCCGTCGGTGATCTGGACCAGGGCAGCATCGAGTTCGTCCTGGTGCCGGCTGGAGATGACCACGTCGGCCCCCACCTCGGCAAATCCACGGGCCATCGCCAGGCCCAGTCCCTTGCTGCCGCCGGTGACCAGTGCCACGCGGCCGGTGATGTCAAAGAGTGTTCCGTGCATCGGTCGCTCATCTCCGTCGCTCTACGGTTGCAGTCTCGTCAACACTTGGAGAAGGTGAGCATACTGCGGAGGGCTCGTGACAGCCAACGCATGGCGACGCCGCGACGAGTTGCCTCCCGGATGACATGTCACACAGACGACCAGCAGGAATCACGCGACATGGCTGCACGGATCGACTGGTACTACCACCGCAAGGGGTGAACCAGCTGCGTCAAAGCGCAGGGGTTCCTTGCCAAGAACGAAGCCCAGGTCCGCGAGCAGACCGATGCACGCACCGAGACCGTCGACGCCCGTCACGCCGTGACGCTGGCCCGCCAGGCGTCGCACCTCTACATCGCCCGCGGCAGGACGTTTCGACACGTCAACATGAAGTCCGAACGTCTGAGCAACGCCGAGTTGACCGGACTGGTCACCGGCCGCAGCGGCACGCTGCGGGCCCCGACACTGCGTCGCGGCAAGACCCTGGTGGTCGGGTACAGCGACGAGATGTACGACGAGTTGCTCGGATAGCCTCGGGCGACGACTCCTCGTCATCCAACTGGTCGTACAGCGGCAGGTGCCGGTAATACACCTCCAGCACCAGCAGCTTGATCGCCGTGGCGTAGATCCGCCCGCCCGACTTCTCCCAGTTGTCCACCGGATTCCACGTGCCGGCCATCTGGCCCGAGTTCACCTGCGTCGACACCAGCGTCTCCCGGAGCGGCTCGTTCCAAGCCTCCCAGTACTTGCCCTGCATGTGGTACATCACCTGCGTGGCGTAGTACCAGTAGTAGGAGGTCTTCTGCTGGTTGCGGTTGGGCAGGTTCTTCATCAGGTAGTCGGCCCCGGCCCGCATCCGTGGGTCGTTCCGGTCGACTCCCATGAACTGCAGGCACAACAGGCCCTCGGCGGTCATCGACGGCTTGACGCTCCGATTGGTGTACCCGAACAATCCGCCGGTCGGCTGATTCGCCTCGACATTCCGCAACCACGTGTCGAGCAGGCTGATGGTTTGCGGGGGAATCGTCAGCCCGGCCATCTCGCCGCTCTTCAAGGCCATCATCTGCCAGCCGACCACCGAGGTGTCACCGGCTTCACCGGGTTGGTACCTCCAGCCTCCGGTCGTCTTGTGCTGGGCGGCGATGATGAAGCCGAGTGCCTTTTCCGCAGCGGCCTTCAGGGCGGGGTCCTCGGTCATCCCATAGGCTTCGCAGAGAGAAATCGCGGCGATGCCGTGGCTGTACATGTGAGCGTGCGGGGCGTCACCGGCACTCAACAGGTCGCCGTTGGGTTTCTGCTGTTTGACCAGCCACTGGATCGCCTTGGCCACCACCTGCTTGTGGCGTCCCGACTGGTGCGTGTGGCCGGCGGCCAGGAACGGCATCAGG
>Ga0310342_100000420_pt1 | contig 23567 bp, 38 predicted proteins | sample S15DNA20500_MG_FD_206155 | JGI IMG/M metagenome (GOLD analysis project Ga0310342, IMG submission 206155) | Marine microbial communities from station ALOHA, North Pacific Subtropical Gyre - S1503-DNA-20-500_MG | ecosystem: Environmental > Aquatic > Marine > Oceanic | place: Pacific Ocean: North...
TGCATGTTGGTGCTATTGGTTATGTCAATAGCTATGGATGGGGAGATGATAAAGTGGTTATTGTTAAGGTAAACCCAAAAGATGTGGTTTCGGTTCCCTTAGATTCTTCATGTCAGAAGTGTCGTGTATGTGAATACTTGGTGTTACGTGAGTTTGAACACGTATTTGAAAAGCCTCTTTATAATGAAGCTGGTAATAGTGCATATGAATTCGATGATGTCGATGACTTTGATTTCGCCAGCGACGAAGAATATGCAGACGACCTGTATAATGAAGGAGATATCGTTTCGGAATGGGATGATGATTATAATTATGACCACGAAGATGACGATGATAAATTTCCCCCACTTCCTCCTTTCTCTGATAACTAATGTTACAACCTATTAATTTTGATGTCCAACTTGAGTACCAGTGTCCTAGTTGTGAGGCTAGGCACTGGCTTACTCAAGATGAAGCTAAAGCCGTTGGTTATAAAATAGTCTGTGATGTTTGCGGGACAATTCATAAGGTTCGCACTATTGATAATACTAAACTATTAATCAATTTCTTTAAGAAAGCACCGCAAACTATTATTGAAGATGCTTACACCATATTAAAAACTTATGGTTATAAGAAAACAGAGATAGCAATAGCTCAAAAAAAACTATTAGCCAAATCTAGTAAGCAATTGGTTAAACAATTCCTTGCGAGTAAAGCATGAAAGTAATTGAATATGAACCTAAGACCAACCAACCTTGAAGGAATAACTGGGCAAAAGAAAACAATAGAAGCGATACAAACGAATGTCAAAGCGGTACAACATACAGGTGAAGTATTTCCACATATGTTATTAAGTGGACCTGCTGGTACTGGTAAGTCACTGATTTGTGAGGCACTGTCACACGAACTGGGAAGACCCATTGAGATTGCAAACGCATCAAATATCAGCGGCTTCAAGGGAATATTGCCTTACTTAATGAGGGTAAAAGAACACTCTATTTTATTTGTAGATGAAGTCCACAGACTTGGACCCAGGCTAATAGATAGCTTATTAACTATCGTAGAACAGTTTCGCCTAGACCTGGGGGAAGATGGAAACGTGAGTTTTGACCTACCCCGGTTTACTTTCATTGCTGCTACAACCAACAAAGGCAAGTTGCCTAATACGTTTATTGACCGCTTTATACTAAAGTATAGTCTGAAGTTATACTCTCAAGAAGAGTTGTCAGAAATAGTACAAAGAAATGCAGACAAATTAGATATTAAACTATCTGATGCTGCTGTTAAAATGGTTGTAGGAAGTAGTCGTAAGACCCCTCGCATAGCTAATAACAGATTGTTGTGGATTAGAAACTATGCTATTGCTAATAACTTATCTCTTATTGAAAGGCAACATGTAGAAAAATGTTTACATATAGAAGACGTTGATAAGAACGGGTTTACATACAATGACCGTAAATACATAAAAGAACTAAAGAAACACCAGCCTGCCGGTATAAATACTATGGTGGCTGTTACAAACATTGAAAAAGATACTGTTGAATCTGTTATTGAACCATTTCTATTAACTTGTGGAGTTATTAAGAAAACACGTAAAGGAAGAATGTTGGTATGATTACAATATTTAGGAGTTATATAAAACATAATGAAAACATTTAAAGCCGCAGATATATTTCAACCCACTCCTGAGTCTGAATATTCAGATGGTAATAAGAGTACGGTTACTGGTTGGTTACGAGAATTGTTCTTATATAATCCAGAAGAAGCACTTCCGCCTACCGATAAACAATGTGCAGAATATGAAAGACGTATTGCTAAGCTGATGAAATTAACAAAGTGTAAATGTTATACAGACTTATTTAATTGGGAAGAAAAGACCAGTCCTGAAAAAGCTGCAACTGTGTTAAACAAGGTAATCAAATGATGCCACATGAACTACATGCTTATTTTACATCCAACAATCAAAATTATAGGCGAATAAGTGGCATATAAAACTTGTACCAAATGCGAAGAAGAATGTGGGGTAAGAACTAAAACCTGCCCTAACTGTGGGCAAAAGTTTGCTACAAAAACTTTAAAGAAAACCAAGAAAGGAATACCTATTGATTGGAAGTCATTAGTAAAGGGCGACCGTATAAAAATACTTAAAGGCTCTGGGCCTTACTTTCAAGCGAAGAACGGAGACAAACATTCGATGGGGTATCACGGCAACTTTACAGTTCATCGTATTAACTTAGATGGTATTATTGTTTGTGGAAAATTTGGTTATGGCTATGTATATATGGGAGAGAAAGATTATTGTGCCCAAACAGGTATAATTAAAGTCCCCCATAAGATTAGAAAGATAGACTAAGATGTCACAGCTAAACTAGCCTCCTACGATAGTCAGGCTCCACCCACAGCACTTGAAAAATATAATTTTTAAGAAAATACGTGTTTCTTCTTGTAATTTGCCCGAGGCTTTAATATAATACAATAGGGAAAGTTATTCAATTATTTGAGGCTCTCTGATGTATGAAACCTTTTATGCAATCGTTTTAGCTGCCAGTGCCATTTATGGTATATTTTTAGGCTTTAGAGACATGAAGAATGTTACGACAGGACATAAACCTTATGATGGAGTTTATGACTTTTTAACAAGAGAGATGTTTGATGAAGACACTCCTTAAAAATTGTTGGAATAGAATAGGTAAGAGCGATATGAACAGGCTAAAAAACCATTCTGTGTATATGGTAGGGTCAATGGATTCTGACCGCGAAGCTGGGGCACAATGGAGAGACGAAATGACCCCATTTTTACAATCTTTGGGGCTGAGGGTTATCAACCCATATACAAAACCTTTGTGCCAATTTAGTAACGACCCCAAAACGCTAGAAGATGATACTAATTTTGGTAAGATACAAACTTCTTTAAAAAATAAAAACTACGACCTAGCAAAAGATTTGGTTAAACAACTTAGGGCAACAGACCTAAGATTTGTTGACACCAGCCATCTCTTATTAGTATATTTAGATTTTGACCAGTTGCTAACAGGTACTTTAGAAGAAATAGTAACGGCCAATAGACAGAAAAAACCCGTAATAATTAAAACTTCCGTACCTAAAAACCAAATGCCTCATTGGTATTTCGGTATGCTGCCACACGAACTATTTTTTGAGACATGGAATGAGGTTAAAGAATATTTGACACATATCAACTCTGCCCCAAAAATTGATGATTTAGATGGCAGATGGGTATTTTTTGACCAAGAATTTTACGCATGAATGATAAGAATTGAGGACATGCAAACAAGTTTGTTATAAAAGCTGCAAAATGGGCTATAAAATTACATAAAAAAAGGTGTATAATTACCCAGGGCGCGACATAGATTCGATTTATATTGTAAGATTATGTTTTCATGTAGTGGTTGGTGAGAAGGCCACTTAAAAATCTCACTAAATTTTTTAACCGCAAATTACAATTTTGCTTTGGCTGCTTAAAGCAGCTAGGTTTGCTAGAACCATTTGCCAAAACTAGACGTTGTTATAGCGAATATAACTGATAGTAATAATTTACTGACGTAAGATTGGGCTGGCTGTATGCCTAATACAGCTAAACATGTAAACGACATTATTAAATAATATGAAGACCTGGGGGCAGAACCCAGCGCGTCCACTTTTGGACTACATGGGAACCAATATGTATACAGCATATATAATAGGAATATAGAGATTTGAAGAAATTTACAATTATCTTAAATTCTAGGAAACGATTTCTTTACCTAGAGAACCTCTTAAATAGTATTAAAAATACTACGTCCAATCTCTCTGATATAGAGGTTCTAATAAGCTGTGATAGTGACGACGATTCTACATCAGTCTTTTGGCAAAATAACTCTAGCCAGTGGCCTTGGGCGTTTTGTGAATTTATCGAAAGAGAAAAGAACCTAACTCTTAGGTTTAATAATATTATCAAAAACAGCGAAGGAAAATATATATTTATATTAAATGATGATTGCGAAATATTGACTCCCGACTGGGAAATTGATGCATTTGACAAATTAGAACAATATGAAGATAATATTATTTATGGAAGAACACAAGACAATTCTTGTGACAAGGTTATGGGAGGCCCATACGCATCCTTTCCCATTGTGTCTAAAAGGTCCACAGACATATTAGGGTTTTTTATGCACACAGACTTTCCAGGTCTAGGGGGAGATGTTACCTTATATAGAATCTATAATGAGATTGATAGAATAATTGATTTAAATGTACATATTAATCATGTTTTGCACACAACTGTTGAAAAGGTTATGAACCCAGATGAAACAGCGTCAGAGATGAGACAAACGACATACAATTCATATGTAAATGAACAGACATTTGATATTTCTAAAGACGTAGAAAAACTCAGGAAGCATGTAAATCACTATGCGTAAATTATCGGTTATATATAACATATGTGGAATTTCTAAAAAAGAAGATTTTCTACAATATGTTAAGGTGTTAAATAGTTTAAAAAATCAAAACTTTGATGATTACAATATAGTCGTATCTGGATGTATGGTAGAAGACAATGTATTAAATCTATTAAAAAATACCTACCCAGACATTTTGGTTGTAAATGTTAAAGACGTAGTGCCCGTTAACGTGAGTTTTAACGCAACTGTTAAAACAATAAACAAGACCGTAGGGCCATCAGAAGGATACTTATATCTCGATTATGGAGTATCTCTTAACAAGGAAGACAATCTACAAAATTTATACAACCTATTTAAAAGTGGGCCATATTCTATGGTTTCTACTCAAACAGAAAACGATAATGGATATCATCTATGGTTTGGGTTGGGTAAATTTCACGGAGATGAAAGTGAAAATTACAAACTATTTGAAAACGGAGACTTCGTAGTCCCGGTTGGCAAATGTGTTAATCTACATGCCCAAATCTTTTCACACGAACTATATGAAGCATATGGTAAAGTAATACCAGATATCTTTGCGGCATATTGTACAGAATCTGTGTTGAGTTTTCTAAATGCTGCTATAAAGAGACAATGGATTATTAGTAAAGATATAATTTTACCACATACTGAATTGGCCTATAATTGTGCTTCTGGGTTTGGCAATGGTGTTAATGGCCTGGACAGGCCCTTTGGTTTTAATTACTCTATATTAGACAGAATAGCTCCTGGAGTACCTCATGGTATGGGTTATGATGAAAGCCGTGGATTAGTAATGCATAATACATCATGTTTCGACGATAACGGATTTTGTACGAACGATGATTTAAAACAATATATTAAAGATTATATCTTTTTATCAAACGAAGAATTTAATTATGGTGATTTAGAAATATGTATGATTTAACTATTTTTCAACCGGCATATAGAACAGACAGGTGGCAACAATATATAAACAGCGTAGAAGCTGCATGTTCTAAATATAGTTGTGAAATTATATTTTGCGGACCAAATGCCCCGAACTGCATCTTGCCAGATAATGTTAAATTTATTCATGATAAAGGCTCTCCGGCTAGATGCGCCAATATCGCATCTCTACATGCGTCCGGCAAATTTGTATTAGTAGGTTCAGACGATGCTTTGTTTGTCGCTGGAATATTAGACGAATTGCTTGATTTTTGTTATGCCAATATAACAAAACAAAACATAGTTGTTCCAATTAAGTACGGAGAAGCTAAGACATGGATGGCAGACGAATATTGGTATATGTGGTACCATGCACCCTTAAGATTAGAAGGTATAGCAGAAGACCGTATCGTAATGTTAAACGCGGTTTATCGTAAAAGTTATTGGGATTACGTTGGGGGATATGACTGTTCCAAATTTGACACACTAAATTGGGGAGGCCATGATTTAACAATGCGTCTCTATAATTTAAATACTACATTTAAAAAATTCGATAAACATATTATGATGTGTGATTGGAGCCCAGGAACTAAAGACCATTCTCCTATTGAAAAAAGCGATATTGACAATTATAAAGTTTTTAAAGAATTATATCAAGAGACAAATACAGAAAGACAAGAAATAGATATTAATAACTGGATACACGCCGACAAAGAGTGGAAATATGGAGACTTAAGACTATGAATGTATTAATCACTGGTATAAACGGCAGCGCCGCCCAATATCTAGTTGATTTTATTACAGAGAATTATCCCGCTGTAAATGTTTCGGGCATATCTAGGAGAATAGTACCGTCTGATAAGTACGAAGTCTATCAATGTGATTTGTCTGATTTAGGAGCGACTATAAGAGCGTTAAAAGAATTAAAACCAGACTACATATTCCACTTGGCTTCAAATGCTGATGTCAAAATGTCTTATGCAAACCCATCGGCAATGCTAGACAACAACATCAACAATACTATTAATTTATTTGAGGCTATTAGAATACTAGAAATAGAACCTGTGGTCCAGATGTGTTCTACGTCTGAGGTATATGGAAAGCCACAATATGTGCCCGTATGTGAAAACCACCCCATTAATCCAGCAAATATATATGCCATATCCAAATTAACTCAAGAAAATATAGCTAAATATTATTATGAAGCTTTTGGATGTAGGGTAATAATTACCAGGGCATTTGGTTATATTAATCCCAAGAGACATAACATCTTTTCTACGGCATTTGCCAAACAAATTGCCAAAATGGAACAGGGTAAGCAAGATGTTTTGGTTCATGGAAACCTAGAATCTATTAGGACATTAATAGATGTTAGAGATATAGTCAGGGCATATTGGATTGCTGTTGAAAAATGTGACTATGGAGTTCCTTATAATATTGGGGGAATACAACCTTTTTCTGTAAAAGAAATACTACATAAGCTGTGCGAGAAATCTACTATTGAGCCAAATCTTCATGAGAACCCCGGCTTATTAAGGGCCAACGATATCACAGAGCAGATTCCTTCGGTGGATAAATTTAAAGAGCTAACAAATTTTGTTCCTCAGTTTTCAATAGACGAAAGCCTAGATTATTTAATGGAGTATTGTAGATTAAATGTTTAAAAATTCAAATATTTTAGTTACAGGCGGAACGGGAATGATAGGCAGGCATCTAATAGACCTGTTAAAAGAAGAAAGTCCTAGCTCAATTACAAGCGTATCTTTAGACAGTTCTAAAATACAAGACGTAAAATGCCTACAATTAGATTTGACCAATTTTGATAATTGCCTTAACATCACCCAAGATAAAGACTATGTGTTTCATTTAGCAGGCATTAAAGGTTCTCCTAAAATGGCAAAAGAACAACCCGCCAATTTTACTGTTCCTATGCTTATGTTTAATACCAATCTCTTGGAGGCCGCTCGTAGAAATTGTGTAACGTGGTTATTATATACATCTTCCATTGGGGTTTATCAGCCTGCTGAAATTTTAAAAGAAGATGATGTATGGAATACTATGCCTTCTAAAAATGATTGGTACGCAGGATGGACCAAAAGAATGGGTGAGCTTCAAATCGAAGCATATCAAAAGCAATATAATAAAAACAATATGTCTATTGTGAGGCCAGGAAATGTATATGGTAAATATGACAACTTTAATCCTGAAACAAGTATGGTTATTCCTGCCTTAATTGCAAGAATATGTGGAGGGGAAAACCCTCTTAAAGTATGGGGAGACGGTAGCGCAGAAAGAGACTTTGTTGATGCTCAGGACGTAGCTAGAGGAATGATTTGGGCGGTGAAACATAAAATATGTGAGCCTATTAATTTGTCTAGCGGGACTCTTATTACTATAAAAGATTTAGTAGAATATATATGTAGTAGTTACCAACAATTGACAGGTACTTCAGTAAGTATAGAATGGGATGTGTCCAAACCAACTGGAGATGCAAGAAGATTAATGAGTATGGATAGAGCCCGTGGCACAGGTTTTACAAATACGGTTTCTATTGAAGAAGGAATACTATCTGTTATGAAATGGTATTTAACTAACGGCAGTTTTAACAGAGAAAGATTTGATGTATTCGCTAGCAAATAAAAATGTTTTAGTCACTGGGGCTACAGGTCTTGTGGGTATGAATATTTTACCTGTTTTATTAAAAGAACAGGCCAATGTTTTTTCATGTGGTGGTCATAAAGAATATGATTTAACCAATCATGATGTTATTAAAGATTTATTCGCAAAATTTAAGCCAGATGTAGTTATTCATTTGGCCGCTCAAACTTCTGGTGCTGCGGTAATGGAAAAAACTCCGCTAGCACATGTTACTCCTAACGTTGTAATGAACACATGCTTACTAGAGGAAGCATATAAATCAGGGGTAGAAAAATTTGTTTGGCTGGCTAGCACAACTGGCTATCCTGAATTTGATGGATTTATTACAGAAGAACGTATGTTTGAGGGAGACCCTTATCATAAATACTTTGCTGTAGGATGGATGAAGAGATACACAGAGAAACTGTGTGAGCTATATGATTCATTCAACAAGATGTCTTGCATAGTGTTAAGGCCCACTAATATTTACGGGCCGCATGACAAGTTTGACCCAGAACGGTCTCATGTTCTTCCTGCTTTAATTAGAAAGGTAGTTGAAAAACAAAATCCTGTAGAAGTTTGGGGAGACGGCAAAGATATTAGAGATATTGTTTATGTTTCAGATATGGTAGATGCTATTATATTGGCCATACAAAAGATAGATAGTTATACCCCAATGAATATTGGCTTGGGAGAGACCTTATCGGTTAATGAAATTTTAGATATTATTATGAGGTGTGAAAATCATAATGTTCCTATTTCTCATGTAAACAACAAACCAAGCATGATTCCTAAAAGAGAAGTATCAATTCAAAAAGCCAAAGACCTTCTGGGGTTTGAACCAAAAGTTTTTCCACAAGAAGGTATACAAAAAACCATAGAATGGTATAAAAATGAGTATCAAGCTTAATTTAGGCTGTCGAGACAAACCTATGCCGACATATATAAATGTTGACATAGACCCAACAAATTCTTACGCAGATGTGATAGACAATGCTTTTGAACTGAATACTATTGACGACAACAGCGTCGATTTAATAGAAGCTATTCATATGTTTGAGCATTTGTCTTATAAAGAATCTACTAAGGCACTCAAAGTATGGTTTAAAAAATTAAAAACAAAAGGGGTATTAAGACTCTCTGTTCCAGACTTAGATAAGATGTGTTCATTACACCTGTTGTTGCAAGACAAAGATATCGTAAAAACAATGTTTGTCGGTTCCCAAAGAGATGAATGGGATTACCACAAAAACATTCATAGTCGGGCTTCTTTGTCAAAAGATTTAGAAGAGATTGGGTTTAGCAATATACAAACATGGGATTATGCAACTACTTGGCCCCATAATTATGTTGACACCTATGCTTCTATGACTTGGCCTCCTATGAGAAAGCGATTTGAATTTGCCAATGGTAAAAAAGTAGACTTAGGAGGAATCTGCCTGTCATTAAACCTGGAAGCAACAAAATGAGTTATGATTTAACGGTATTTATAGCAGGGATTAGAACCCCTTTATGGAAAAATTTAGTTGAAAGCCTAAACTTAGCGTGTAAAAGATATAGTTGGCAAATTATATTTAGCTCATGCTTTAATCTGCCAGACGATTTAACAGGTTTGCCCAATGTGTCTTTAGTTATGGATAAAGGACATGTTACAAGGGCTAATCAAAAAGGGTTGTTAAACGTAGACAGCGAACTGGTCTTTTTAAGCGTGGACGATGCTGTGTTCTTGGAGGATAGTCTAGACAAGGGCCTAGACCTGTGGCATAAGCAGTGTACCTCTAAAGACCTTGTTTCAATGAGATATATTGAGGCTAATTCTCGTGTGCCCCTAGACTATTGGAGAATGCACCATCATCCTATTTTAAGATTGCCAGGAATACCAGAAACCCAGTTATTTGGTCATCATCCTATAATGAGTATGAGTAATTTTTACGAACTGGGCGGATTTGATTGTCAGTTTGAATATTTAACTTATCCTTTATTAGATTACAACATTAGGTTGGTGAAAAACGGAGGTAAAATATATTTATCGGAAACAGAGTGTGCGTTTTGCGGACACTATGTAAAAGACACAGGGGACCACGGGCCGGTACATGAGGCTCAAGAGTTTCACGATAGGCCAATTTTTGATGAAATGTATAGACAAGCAAACGATAGAATTAAAATCTCTTATAACAATTGGAAGGATGCTTCTCCAGTATGGCATCGTAGATTTTCTAATGGTATTCCAAGAACATATGAAGAACTATGTATAAATGAGGGCTATACTATATGAGAGTATGTGTCACTGGGTCTGAAGGATTTATTGGAAGATATATTGTTGATAAGTTTTCGAGAGAAGGACATGAAGTAATAGGGATTGATAATTTAAGTAAGTATGGTCGTACTAAACCAATGTGTAAGTACAGATTAATTATACACGACCTAACACACCCCAAAACTATTCAGTTGATGCAAAAATTAGATTGTGATTTAATTATTGATTTAGCAGAAGATGTTGGAGGAACGACGTATTTACATAAACAGGGTTTTCATAAAATACAAACCAGCTTAGCTATTAGGCACAATATTTTATCTAGTTGCCAAATAACAAATGCTAGGTATATGTGTATTTCAACGTCATCTCTATACGAGAGTGTACAAACATTTCCTACCTCCGAAATACCTTTAAACGAATTGCCATGCCCACAGTCTCCATATGCTTTGTCTAAGTTTAATGCAGAATACTTAACCAAATTGGCCAATGTGAATTTTGTAATAGTCAGGCTTTTTAACGCTGCTGGTATTGGGGACGATTGTTTTGAAAAGGCACACGTAATTCCCCATCTTGTTCATAAAATTAAACATGAAAAGTCGATTAAATTACATGGAGATGGGAAACAAGTTAGGAATTTTACTCATTGTAAAGACATAGCCGATGCCCTATATATAGTTTCTAGTTCTGCGCATATGGGAGAAACATTTAATATAGGCTCTCATAACACATATGACATATTAACTCTTTGTGAAAAAATATCTAATAAACTAAATATTAACAAACCTATAGAAACTTCTACTTCTTTTTCTTACGATGTAAACAAGAGCGAACCAGATATATCTAAATTACTTAACATAGGTTATAATCCTGCTTACGACATGGATATGATTTTAGACGAGGCAATACAATATTATGAATGAAAAAAGCATTTTAGTCACAGGAAGCAATGGGTTTCTAGGCAAAGCGGTTAAAAAAGAATTAAAAAATCGCGGCTATACCAATGTGATTGCCTCAAAGGGTAAAAAAGAATGTGACTTTAGAAACAGAAAAGAAACCCAAGACTTTTTTGAACATCACAAGCCTAATTCTGTTATACATTTAGCCGCTACCGTTGGGGGAATAGGGGCAAATCAAGCTAATCCTGGAATGTTTTTCTATGACAATATTTCAATGGGTATCAATCTTATTGATGAGTCTTATAGGCACAATGTAGAAAAATTTGTACTAATTGGAACGGTCTGTATGTATCCTAATCATACAACAGTTCCATTTAAAGAGTCTGACTTATGGACGGGTTATCCAGAACCAACCAATGCCCCGTATGGGATTGCTAAAAAGGCTTTGATGGAGATGTTAAATGCGTATAGAAAGCAATACGGCTTTAATGGTATAACGTTATTGCCAGTTAATTTGTATGGGCCTCATGACAATTTTCACCCAGATAATAGTCATGTTATTCCAGCCCTTATTAATAAAGTATATGATGCCATGAGTATTTCTCCTCATAAAAATGTTATCGTGTGGGGAACAGGAAATGCTAGTAGAGAATTTTTATATGCAGACGATTGTGCTAAGGGCATTTTAGACGGATTAGAAAAATACAATCAGGCAGAACCTCTAAATTTAGGAACTGGGCAAGAAATCAAAATTAAAGACCTGATAGACAAGATAGCTAATTTAATGGGCTTTAAAGGAAAAATATTATTCGACCACGACAAGCCAGACGGACAAATGAGAAGATGTTTAGATATAACAAATGTTAGAAGTGCATTAAATTTCAAAGCAACTACTGATTTTGACGAAGGACTGCGAGAAACAATTAAATGGTACATGGCTCAGAAAAGATAGATTTAAGCATTATTATTCCGGCCATTAGAACAAAAGAATGGTTCAGGCTTTATCGGTCCGTAGAACAAAATTGCACAAAATATAATTTTGAGATTATATTCGTTGGTCCCTATAATTTGCCGGAAGAATTGCAACAATATACTAATGTTAAATACATAAGAGATTGGGGCTCGCCAGCAAGATGTATGAACATTGGAGCAAGTGTGGCAGAAGGAAAATATGTCACATGGGGTGCTGACGACGGGGTTATTATAAATGAAATTGCTCCCTGCTTAGACATTTTGAATGACGCAGAAGGTAAGACTGTGGTCGTAACTAAATATTTAGAAGCGCATGATAATATACAGGATGATTCATACTACTTTTTAAGTAATGCATACCCTCCTTTACCACACATGCAAAACGAACAATTAATATTTAACATAGCATTCATGCATTTGTCATCATATTTAGACTTAGGGGGATGTGACGCCATATTTGATGTAAGCTGTATGTGTTTGGCTGATTTAGCAGTGCGTGCGCATAATGCCAAACTACCTACAGTATTTTACAAAACCCCCACATGGAAATTTGACTGGGCTCCTGGGGGAGAGCATATTCCTATAGAAAAAGCACAGGCTAAAGACTGGAAAACGTTTAGCCAAGTTCATTTAGACACTAATAGAATTAATATACCATTTAATAACTGGAAAAACAGTCCAAAGATATGGAAAGAAAGATTTCATGGCTGATGTATCTATTATTGTACCCTCTATAAGACCAGATGGGTTCAATCAATTGTTAGACAGTATTAAAAAGAATACTACCGTATGGCCCCGCAGATTTAAAGTATCATGAACAAACAACAATTAATAGATTTTGAAAAAGATATTGCCGCCTTATATGAAGAGGGTAAAATTAAAGGAGTTATTCATTTAAGAGATGGTAATGAAGAAAAATTAATAGAAATTTTTAAGTCTATTGGCATAGAAGACTATGTTTTTGCAACATGGGCCAATCATTTAGAAGCTTTATTAAAAGGGATACCGCCAAAACTGGTCAAGGCGCGTATAATAGAGGGAGAGTCTATGGCTATGAATTTTCCCGACTATAAATTTTATACCTCTGCCATAGTAGGAGGAATCTGCCCCATTGTGGTAGGAACTGCTATGGCCTTAAAAAGAAAAGGAAGTCCTCATAGGGTATATGCATTTATTGGAGATATGACCTCTGTTTCTGGTATAGCCAACGAATCTATTCGTTATAGCATTAATCACAATCTACCTATAACGTGGGTGGTTGCGGATAATAATAAATCTGTAATGACAGACACAAGAAAAACTTATGCAGGAAACATAGGTAATTATATACAAGAGCTTATAAGCAATGCCAGAGGAACAAACACAGAAATCATACATTATAAATATAAAAGTACGTGGCCACATAGCGGAACTGGAACATTTGTGAGTTTTTAATGAATTATTTACAAGAAGTACAAAAAGGTATGGACCTTTTAGCAGAAAGTCCGTATACTATATTTATGGGGCAAGCAGTAGGCTGTAAAGGTCATGCTATAAGCAGACAGGTTGAAAACTACCTTATGGAGAAAAGACTAGAGTTGCCAGTCGCAGAAGAAATGCAGACGGGAATGGCCCTGGGTATGGCGTTAGAAGGTTATATTCCTGTTTCGGTATATCCTCGTTGTAATTTTGCCATTCTTGCCTGTAGCCAAATAGTAAACCATATAGACAAGTGGCCTTTAATGGTTCCTAATTCTACCAGACCTAAAGTTATTATGAAGATGGTGGTAGGTTCGGTTCATCCTTTAGACCCAGGTCATCAGCACAAAGCCAACTATGCAGACGCATTTAAATCTATGTGTGAAACGATAGAAGTATTTGACCTTACACAAACGGAAGATATAATGCCAGCCTATGATAAGGCTCTTAATAGAAACGATGGTAGGTCTACCATTTTGGTAGAATATGGGGATAAATACAATGGATAGAAAAACAATATTCATAGACATAGATGGAACATTGCTTGAACACCCTGGAGAGTTGAGCGATATTTATACAGCAAATCAAGAAAAATTACCAGGGGTTACGGAAAAATTAGACAAATGGAATTTTGACGAAGAATATATTATTATTGTAACAGCAAGGCCAGAGTCATTACGAAATGTTACGATTAGGCAGTTAGAAGAAAGAGGAATATTTTATCATCAATTAATTATGGGTTTGCCGCATGGCACAAGATATGTAATTAATGATGCTAAACCTTCTAAAGCTAAAACCGCATTTGGTATTACTGTTCCGAGAAATGAAGGACTAATCAATGTGGAACTAAACAATGAATAAGGTAGTTTGTTCTGGTTATTTCAATCCTATACATATAGGTCACATCGAATGTTTTCGGGAGGCTAGCAAATTAGGACCATTGACCGTAATTGTAAACAGCGATAAGCAAGTAGCATTAAAAGGTTCTATTCCTTTTTTTGACGAAGATGAGCGCTGTGCTATTGTTCTTGCTAATAAATATGTAAGTAAGGTCAAATTATCTATTGATGAAGATGAAAGCGTGGCTAAAACCCTAGCTCTTTTAAAGGCAGATGTGTTTTATAATTCTGGAGACAGAGATATTCACAATGTTAATGAAAAAGAACGTCTTATATGCGAAGAAATAGGAACGTCTATTGTATATGGCAATTTGGGAAAAGTACAATCTAGTTCTGAATTAATAGAAAAGGCAGCGAGAGAATGGGTAAAAAGACAATAGAATTTGGCGAACTGAGAATTTCTAAACTAGCCAAAAAACATATTAAAGATTGTATAAAAAGAAACTGGGTTAGCATAGGGCCAAAAACGAAGCTATTTGAAGAAAAGTGGCAAAACCTATTTGGATATAATCATACGGTTATGGTTAATTCAGGTACTTCCGCAGACACAGCGGCGTGTATGGCTCTATATGAATACGACTCTTTAAGACAGGGAGACTACATAATATGCCCAGCTCTCTCTTTTATTGCTACGGCTAATTCTATTAGGGCAGCAGGTTTTGAACCCTTATTTATTGATGTAGATAAAGAAACTTTAAACATAGATGTAAGCCAAATAGAAGGAGCAATTGAAAAGTACGGAAGCAAAGTTGGTGCGATTATGTCTGTTAATTTAATGGGCAAGCCCTGCAGATTAGATATTATACAAGACATATGCCGAAAGCATGGTCTAATACATATTGTGGATAACTGCGAAGCATATGGTAGTAAAATAAAAGGCAAGTATTCTTTAGAATACGCAGATATGGAAACTACGTCGCATTATATTGCCCACATCATTTGCTGTGGAGAAGGAGGAACCGTAAGCACCAATTCTAAATCTTTAGCAAATCAGATAAAGTCTATAAGGTCTCATGGAAGGTATCCTGGTAGCGCTGATTTTGACCACATTAGATATGGATTGAATTTGAAGCCGACAGATTTATGTGCGTCTATAGGCTTAGGAGAGATAGATACTTTTCATGAGATTTTTAAAAAGCGTAAAAAAACGTTGTATAAATTTTCAGAAGCCACCCAAGAATTTAAAGACATGGCCTATTTTGTTGAGGAGGATGAAGATGCGGTTAATGCTCCTCATGGATTTTCCATTACTCTTAAGCCCAAATATAAGGACCAGATACAAAAGTTAAAAAAATACTTAACAAAAGTAAATATTCATTGGAAGAAAAATTTTGGAAGCATGAAAGAACACAAAGCATTTGACAACTATGGGGAAAAGTATGGAGATTGTTCTAATGCTATATATATAGGAAACTATGGCATTCATATTGGTTGCCACTATTGGTTGTCTAAAGCAGACAAAGACTATGTGTGTCACCATCTTAAAAAAGGTTTAAGTAAATTACAATGAGAGTATTAATTACAGGAGCCGCAGGATATATCGGTTCCAAGCTAACAAATTATTTTGTAAAGAATAATATTCATGTTACTGCAATAGATAGTTTGTTACACAACCAACATCATTTCGTAGAAGAAGTATTTAAAAGCCCTTGGTGTTCTTTTCATCAAAGAGATGCTGGAAACATCCCTAGGCACCTATTAAAGAGGGCAGATGTAATTTATCCATTAGCAGCGTTGGTGGGTGCCCCTCTGTGTGATAAAAGCCCTGAAGAAGCAATAAGGGTAAACACTACAGAAGTTGCTAATTTAATGAAGCTGCTTAGTCCAAACCAGCGTGTGATTTTTCCCAACACTAATAGCGGCTACGGAGCAACGGGAAAAGATATTTGCACAGAAGAAACCCCGTTAAATTCAGTCTCTGTTTATGGAACGTCTAAAGAATTTGCAGAAGAAATTGTGTTAGAGCATGAAAACTCCACAGTTTTTCGTCTTGCCACAGTGTTTGGAACATCTGTTAGACCTAGAATAGACCTGATGGTCAATAATTTTGTATATTTAGCAAAAACCACTGGAAAAATAGAGGTTTTTGAGGGTCATTTTAGACGCAATTTTGTACATTTGATAGATGTGGTTTCAACTTTCGCCAAGTGCATAGAAGATTCCAGAACCAAACAACAGGTTTATAATCTTGGTAACGATTCTTTAAACATGACCAAGTTGGATTTGGCTTATAAAATTGCAAAACATTTGCCTGTAGAGGTTTCTGAATCCAGTGGTCTAGACCCAGACAAACGAGATTATATTGTTAGTAGCAATAAGCTGTTAAGCCTGGGCTATGAAACTAAAATAGATTTAGACTATGGTATTACAGAAGTAAGCAATATGCTAGACGAATTAGATTTAAACAATCCAAAATTAGTAAAGGCAATGCGTAATGTATGATTATTACAAAAACTCCGTACCGCTGTAGTCTTTTTGGAGGCTCAACAGACTATCCAAGTTATTACGAACAATATGGTTCGTTGTTAATTGGTTTTGCAATGAATCGTTATTGTTATAACTCTATAATGAAATTGCCAAGATTTTCAGATATTAATTATCAGGCTTTCTACTCTCGCACAGAAATAGCAAATTTTAGTAATGAGATTAAAAACCCAGGTATTCGTGGAACTTTACAATTTTGCGAAAGGAATATTCGAGATTTCAAAAAGGTTGCCATGTTTGTTCAAAACGAATTACCGTCTAGAACAGGAATAGGTAGCAGCTCTAGTTTGATTGTAGGTTTGTTAAAAGGGATATATACTCTCTTTAAAATAGATTTTGACAAAAAACAATTAGCTACAGATGCTATTAACATAGAGAGACATTTATTAAAAGAGCCAGGAGGAATACAAGACCAGATTTGGGCGGCGTATGGAGGATTTAATAGCGTAGACATTGACAAACACGGAGGTTTTTTTGTTAAGCCGCTGGCAATATGTTCGGAGTTTGTGGATTACTTTTTAGATTCTTCAATTATGTTTTATACAAAAATACAAAGAGATTCATTTGAAGTGGCAGAATCTCATAATGAAAAATCTGCGGAACAATACAAAAAACAAATCCACGACATTGCTAAAGACGCTTTAACGTTATTTGAAGATGAAAACTTAGAAGGAATAGGAAAATTATTGGACAGGTCTTGGCAAATGAAGAAGCAAATTTCACCATTAATCAACAACGAACACATTGATTCTTTGTATAAAAGTATAATGAAAAGCGGTGCTTTCGGGTGCAAATTGTTAGGAACTGGCAGCGGGGGATTCTTGTTTTGTCTGTGTGATAATAATAGAAGGCAAAAGATTATAGACACTGTTAAATTACCATACATTGATATCAAACCTAGTTATGATGGAAGCAAAACTATTTTCAATGAGAACGGTGTATAATACATTGGAGAGATTTATTATGAGGCTTATTTTAACTTTAATCATATTTATTACTTTTAGCAACATTGCTTTAGCAGATAGGTTTGTGTTAAAATTTACAGCAGACTGGTGCAAATATTGCAAAATACTTGACCACCAATTGTTAGAGAAAGAATTTGTAAAAGTTACCAAACAATATAAAGATTTAATAGTTATAGACATTGATAAATATCCTAAAATTGCGAAAGCATATAAGGTCAATTCTTTACCTTTATTGGTTGTCGTAGACGATGCAAAGGATGCAAACGATGCAAACGATGAAAAGGATAAAAAGAAGATACAAATAATATCCCGCTGGGTGCCTGCTTATAAGGAAACGCGACCACAAAATAGGCAAAGTTTGTTAAATTGGTTAAAAAAATATTCTCCCAAAAAAGAAAAGAAAAAAGACTTGACAAAACCCCAGAACAGTGTATAATAGAGCGAAAAGGCCCATTGGTCTATTGGTAAGGACAAGGGTCTTTCAAGCTCTAGGATAGAGTTCGATTCTCTCATGGGTCACTAACACCGAGGTAAAAATGCCAAAATATTACGTAACAGATGCTAGACGACAATTTATTGTGCATAAACCGACAGCAATTGAAGCTGGTCGGGCTGCTATCTGTTCGTGGTTTGGGCAAGGTATTAAATTAAAAAATGATGCCGCAATTGCTATTAACGAAACGGGTTTTGAAAAAAACAGTTTTAATACGGAACAAGTTTTTAGCGTTCGAGAATTAATAGGACTAATACTCTGAGAAGTGGACCCATTTTTTTTAGACTTATAATGAAGGTAGTTTAGAATGGACCCACTAGATTTGGCTTATGAAATAGCTACGATGTTGGAAAGAACATATATTATTAAGAACAGATGGGGAGATGACACAACATCTGCCAGTACTGGAGAATTGGTTGGAGACATATCTACTATTTTAGAGGACAAGCTAGGAGAAAAGCCTAATGGATGATGATTTCAAATGGTATGCTTTAATGACGATTGGGCTGTTTTTATCAATGGGTATTGGCATGTCTATTGAAAATTATTTAGTACAACTTATTTGATAATAGTGGAAAAAGTAGATAGGAAAAATTAAATGAAATTATTTGGACTTTGGGCACTTCCCTTTCCTAAGAAAAAGGGAGCATTTGACAAGTGGGAAAAACAAGATGACGTTCAGGCTAAAAGTCGCAAAGACGCTATTAGCAAGATAGGAAAGAAATATAAAATAGGAACATGGAAATTACGACTAGAAACAGAATAATATCTTTACGTTGCCTTTGAGGAACTTAAAATGAGAACTGAACAAGAACGTTATGACGCTTTGAACCTTATGTCTGCCAACGACGAAGGTAGTGAAAAGTTTGACGAAGGGTTACAAGTATTGGTGGAATACATTTTTCAAGAAGCCGCCAGACAAGGTGAACCTGAATTAGAATTTGAAGAGATTCATAAGAGGGTAAACGAGTCTTTCGCTGGCCATTTACTAACAGAATTGACGAAAAAGGGACTATTAGAGGTTGATTTGAACGGAGATGAGCCTACATATACAGCAACTGAGCTAGGGCGAAAAGTTAGAGACTACTATAATAAAGATAAAGGTGTATAATTATGAAAGGAAGAAAGCCTATGTCCAAATGGAAAAAATATGTATTGGCTTTTCTATTGATGGTAACCTGCTCAATTAGCCAGGCCGCAGAGATTACGGGCTATAAAATTATAGTTTGGAATCCCCGCACACAGAATTATGCTGATGTGCATGTTGAAAAGGGAGAAGATGCCACTTTTACAAAGACACACGAAGTTGCTAAGAAATTTGCTGAAACACAGGATAAATTTTCAGGCAAGAACGTAATTGTTCCTACCAAATCATTTGCTATTATACCAATGTTAAAATTGGGGCCTAATGAAGTATTGCCGACATGGAAACCTTATACAAATCCTCCATCTAACGTATATATTTCAATTAGAACCGTAAATAATAGTCATATTATTGTGCCTACTAAGGCTACAAATGTTTGGCAAGCTTATAATAATGTAACCGTTGATGATGGTAAGCTTGTTGTGGTGGCGGGGAAGGATAAGATAGTATTGGATGCCGACTTGGTTATGTCATGCTCTTTTCAAGTAATAAGGAGAGCGCAGTTTTTAGAACACCGAAAAAAATGATTATTCTTAAAAAATAGGATTAATTCATATGACTAAGCAAGCAATTAAGAATAGAATTAAGAAAGCTGTAAAGGAAGCTAAACAACAAACCAAAAACAAACAAACTGAAAAAGAGATATTTAAAAAAGCAGACAAAGAACTTAAACAAGCCTTATATGGGGATTTATTAGAGCAAACATTCTCTTGCGGCGATAATGACTGGATAGTAAAAGAAAAATTTAAAGGGGTATATATAGTACCTGAGCATAATCAGGGCGCATATGATAGTGTAGTACCTAATGCCCCAAATGTTATGTTGGCAGATGTAGTCAGTCCCAAAAAAAACTATAAGTGGAAAGTAGATGTGCGAAACCATGGGGAGTTTCATTCTTTTGAAGCTGAAGATGAAGGTCGCATAGACCACGCAAGAAGAATATGGATTAACGGAATAGATGACCCTTATGTTAAGCCGCTAAAACAATTAATAGAAGATGAACTAATTAATTTTATTTTGAATCCATCTGTGGTAACTTTTAAAGGCTGGTAGCATGTCACATCTACCACTATGAAATATTTATTAACACTTTTCTTTACATTATTAGCCTCAATAGCATCGGCAGATTACGACACATCTGTTCGGTCTATAGCTAAAATAGATTCAGGAAAAGGATACAGTTCTTCTTTTTGCTACCAAGAAGATGACGAGCATTATTTTTATATGACGACAGGACACTCTTACGCAAATAAAAGAGATATCGTCGTTCGTAATTTTAATAATTGCAAGGAGTCTGACGAGATGAAGGGAATTTTCTTTTTATCTAAATATAAAAAATACACAGAAGGCGAATTTTATACAGATATAGGGATATATAAGGTTAAAAAGACAGAATTTGCAGAGAAAGATATTCCACTAATTGTGAAGATTAGTAAAGAAATTCCTAAAAAAGAAGATATTTTATGGACTTATGGTTGTGCTTTAGGAACACACCCTTCTATAGTTAAACTAAAAGTAAACAGTGTCAACGAAGGGATGATTGATTTTACACCAGCCCCAGAAAGAGGAAGAAGTGGCTCGCCTGTATTTAACAAAGATTTTACTAAGGTGGTTGGTATTATAGTATTGCAATACTGTGATACTATAGAAATAAAGAATAAAGTAGACGGTCGTACAATTATTGAGAGACAGGAGATATCTGGTGGCAAAGCTTTAACAACTACAAGAGCCTTTGATATTTTACAAAAAGCAAACGAAGAAATACAAGACAATAAGGAAAAAGACTAATGGTTAAAATAGTTAAACTAGTTAATGGTGAATTTTGGATTGGTACGGAAGCAGCTTCGGATGAAGAAACTGTTACCTTAGAAAATGGACGACAATTGATGTTAGACTGGCAAAGAGAAGGAAACCCCCAGTTAATAGTCGTCCCCTTGCTAGAGTTTCTTTCTAAAGAAGACACAATAACATTGAAGCAAAGTACGATTTTGTACGAGCTAACCCCCGTCGATGAAATCGCTGAAGACTATAAACAGTCTATATCAGAAATAGTACAACCCGATTCAAGATTAGTGGTTCCTGGAACATAGTTTTGGCCCCAATAGCACATGTAGGTATGACAGAATATAAAAACATCAATAGGAAATTTGTTTCGAAGGGCTGGGGATATGAAGACTGGCTTGTAAACAAGGAAGACTATTGTGGGAAAATGCTTTTTTTCAAAAAGGGAAAGAAGTGTAGTTGGCATTATCATAAATTAAAAGATGAAACTTTCTATGTGCAATCAGGTAAAATTGAAATGACGTATGGGTTTAGTGATGATATGAGTTCAGAAAAAAATCGTCAAATCGTGTTAGAGTCAGGAGATACGTTTTATATTCCTATTGGACTAAGACATCAAGCCAAAGCAATTTTAGATAGTAATGTTTTTGAATTTTCTACTACTCATTTTGATGACGATTCTTATAGACTTATTAAAGGTGACTAATGGAAATCTGTATAGTATCTGGATATTTTAACCCTAACAGAAAATAGCAGATATATTGGAGAACATTTTGAAAAATCTTAGAGTATTATTTTCTAAAAAAGACCCAATAGAACAAGACAAATTTGAAGACATAGAGGCAACTAATTTTACCACCGATAAAGGACAGTTAATATTTTACAACGAAGAGGGAGAAGTAATAAGGACTCTCGAACACGGAGAATGGGGTTCGGTATCAAACATAGTTAGCGTTAATAGCTAAAAGTTCTCAGTTCGATTCTGACATTCGCCTCTATATGTAAGGGTGATATGATGAAAATAAAACCGGGAGATTTGTTTTTAACACGAAATGTAGGAACTACAGAAGAACAAAATGAAAGCCCAGGTTATTTCAATCATGCTGCAATTTATGTTGGTGATAATATAGTAGTTGAGGCCCAATTGGGTAAAGGGGTATTAAAAATAAATTTAGAAGAATTTCAAAATCGCTATCCTATTTATGTTATATTAAGACCCGACGAATCAGAAGAAATAAGATTTCGAGCTGCACTAGAAGCTAAAAAGTTAGTTGGAACCAATTATCGCAGACTCGCTTCTATTTTTTTTAGAATTAGAAGAGGAGAAAATTGCGTCAGTGTGGTAAGAAAGGCTTATAAAATAGCATTTGAAAAAGACCCAAAGTGGAAAATACCAGACCATATTTGGGCCGATTTAAGATTTGCAGAAATTGCGAGAAAAGAGGAAAATTCAGCTTGACAATCGCCCAAAGTCGAGTATAATATATATGTCTCTAGCGAGGGACTTTCTACGTCAGGTCTACGAAACCTGAACGATAGGCTTGACCCTTATAGAGCTACTCACCCCTATTGAGAGATTAACATGACAAAAGAAAAATTTCTAGAAAAGGCCAAGGGAATGATGGCAGATGCTAAGCACCAACTTGAAGTCATTTCAAGAAAGGAAGGACCATTTTGGAGAACTAAGGCCAATATGTTGATAGACAATATAGAGTGGCTTGAAACTGGTATTAGTTTAGTAGAAAATAGAACACAGCGCAAACCTCGTAAATAAGGCTCTATGGTGTAATGGTTTGCACATCACCCTGTCAAGGTGGAGGAGTTGGGTTCGGTTCCCACTAGAGTCGTTTATGAATATTTTTTATACTGATGAAGACCCTATTAAAGCTGCGCAGTCTTTATGCGATAAGCATGTAGTTAAAATGGTTTTAGAATCAGCGCAAATTTTATGTTCAGTTATTAACGTTATTAACAATGAACAAATAGCGCCTTACAGAACCACGCATAAAAATCACCCTTGTGTAAAGTGGGCTATGTTAAGTTCACAAAATTTTGATTGGCTACATCGTCATGCCATGGCTTTATGTAAAGAATATACATTTCGCTATGATAAACGACATAAATCTCAAAATGTTATTGAGTGGTGTGGTAATAATAGAGTTACAAAATTATTGTCAGATTTTACCTCACCGGCTCAGGCTATGCCCGATGAATATAAACATTCTAATCCTGTAATAGCTTACAGACAGTATT